>SESH01020094.1_pt1 | contig 24516 bp, 15 predicted proteins | sample 3171561 | NCBI WGS metagenome assembly SESH01 (sample SAMN10866947, study PRJNA518727) | freshwater metagenome | biome: subpolar coniferous forest; feature: holomictic lake; material: water; isolation source: holomictic Lake 442 2011 16.5 m and 2014 13 m | place: Canada: near Kenora, Ontario
CAAATCACTGCCAACTCATTCGCCGAGTCGTATTTTTCGATATGGAATTTAAGTTCAGTTTTATCATCTGCTGCAATAAAACGCAGATCAGAACCATTTGCGTTTGCGCCACTAAAATCAAAATTTCCTGAGTGCAATCTCACCACTACTGGAAACTGCAAAATGCTGGGGCTAACACCTACAGCATTAATGCTGATTTTTTTATGATTAGTCCAATCTGCGTTCCATGCAGCACTGCTAGATATCGGAATCAGTCCAGCGAGCAAACTTAAAACTAATAACAACTGCTTCATACGGTATATCCTCTAAATAAATAATACTAGCTAGCACGCTTGATCAATATTGAAACTACTAAATTCTAGAAATTAAAATTCATACAAAAGACGTATATGGCTAGCGATATCACCCTTTTGGATTACGCCATAACTTTTAAGTGCGGTCGCAAAATCAAGGTTAAAATTAAAGCGCTTCCATGCCTTCATACGCATCCCAACGCCAACTGCAGACAGCAATACTTTTTCCTTCTGGCCAACTGAGGGATCTATGGTAATTAATTCTGCGGCATCATAAAAAGCCGACAGCTTGAAATCTTGCAGCCAGTCAATTGTTTTGAATAATGAAGGTGTTCTAAGTTCTAGTGTTGTGTGAATTCCTTGATCCCCAGCTACCTGTGACTCCAAGTAGCCTCTGACCGTATCCACACCCCCAGCGAGGTATTGTTCATTGGGAATCAGTAAATCACCCGAAAACTGACCATCCACCTTGGCATAACCTTGAAAGTCCCAAGGCAATTTCTGAGTTCGGCTTAAATCCGCTTTTGCAATAAAGAAATCTGTCTTGGCGTTAGTATTGGTCACCGTATTCCAACGCTTAGCTTTAAACTCAGCATCGTCTGCTATAAAGCCGCGCATCCCAAAGGTGATCCCGGCACCTATCTGTGTAAACCCTGACGAGTCTTGCAAAGTTCCAGAATATGCAGATGATATCGGAACATAAGTTACTGGGGTATTGAAGGACTGTCCAAATTCAACAGTTTGCCCAAGGTCTTTATAGTCCGCACCAAATGAAATTGAATGATAGTAATTATCAAGTCCTGGTAGTGGGTTAATAAGTCGTACCCCAACAATAGTACCCTTACCTAAAATATTGATGCCCCCTATTGTAGAAACACTGCTGTTGGATTTGATGCCATACATCGCTAAAATCTTGTCGCTTTCGTCAAACCGCATTAGATAGTTGGCAGACAGCACTTGCACTTCACTTGTTTTTTCTGGGGAGGTTAAAAAGCTTAGCGACAAGCTATGCTCCCTTTGCCAAAGGTTGTCATATTTAATCATACCCCCCAATCTCCAGCGCGAAGTATTTTCGCTATAGCGGTCATTTAGTTCAAGGTTACCGTGCACAGGCAATCTATCTTCAACCTTCAGGTCTACATCCACTGTACCAAATACCTTGCCCGCTCTTAGAACCGGAGTCACCCGCATATCGTCAGTTCGATTTAATCGTGCGATATCTTTTTGTAGAGTTGGAAAATGTGGAACTTCTCCTTCTTTTACCGACGAAGCCAACTGTTTTATGCGGCCGAGTGTAAAGTATTTTGAATCTTTCACGCGCAAAAAACCTACCTTACCTTCAGTGACGTTCAGTCTCACAATTTTCTTATCAACATCCTGCTCTGGGATATCCACCAACACCGTTAGATACCCTGCTTGGTGATAGGTTTTTTCTAAAGATTCACGCGCTTTTTCAACATCAGCAATCGTCTTCCTTTCACCCATTTGCGGATAAATCGCAGCTTCCACCTGCATCTTAGTTAGCTTTGTATTGCCTTCAACTTGAAACTCTAAAATATCAAAGAAGTTACTATCCTTGCCGTTGCTTTTCTCAGCCAACACTGTTTCTTGCGGGGCAGCAATATCGACTTGATCTAGCATTTCTGTAGGAGATTGCTCAAAGGTCTCCATCTTTTCGCCACGCTCAAAAGTCGCACCCGAGTTCAACATAAAATCTGAGGATTCCATAGCCTCTAGTTGAACCATAGGCAAAAGCAAGAGCCACAAAACTACGCTGATTTTAAAATAATCATGCTGCCACATACTTAAACTCAGCCTTATGCGTGATTATGGCTGAGGCAAAATTGCCTCAGCCATAATCTTTAAAGGTTGAATCATAACGATTGTTTATTACAATAGAGTTACAGATTGGCACTAGTTCTATTGTTTTTTTACTGTCTTTTTTGCTTCACTATCTGCAACATTAGAACTGGCAACATCATCACCTAAAGCCAGTACTTCAACCGTAATTAATGAAGGCATTGAATTAGTATTTTTGTTAGAGGATTTAGCTGCATCATCACCTAGCTGATTAGCTTGTTTACTGTTACTTGCCGAATCAGCTGACACTGGGACATTAAAGCTTATGCTTGCTGAACTTACTGCTGGCACACCGCTTGTCGTTCCCCCTGCTTGCATATTACTTGCTCCCAATACGCTCTGAGCAGCCACAAGTAAATTCCCAGAGGATCGCACTCCAGCATCTCCAGCATTTACTGTACCTACGGGTGCGATCAAGTAAACATCCCCTACAGGTGCTGAAGCTAAAGTCTGCAAAGTACCAATACCGCTTCCTGTCACCACGCCAGCTAAGTCAATGACAGTATTACCATATAGATCAGTTCGTACCAATGGTGGCGGTGCTGAAGTGGAAGTTTTAGACCCCTTACCGGCATCAATACCCCCAAGCGTTGACCACATTAATACATTACCACCAGCAATCGTAAATACTCTAGATTGGGCAACTTCAATACTATCCCTGCTAAACATATTAATGTTGCCACCCTGCACCGTAAATATACCAAGAATAGATGGAGCATCATTATAAGGGGTTGTTCGGTCGTCTTTCGATATGAGTAAACTTGGTGCTATTTTAGGCAACCCAACTAGAATATTGCCACCAGGAGACATTATATTGAGATCACCCCCGCGCTCGGTTTTAATCTGACTGCCAGAAAGATTAACGCTGCCGTTATAACTGCTATTAGGGAACATTGTTTCAATAATGTCATAGCCACGAGTGTAATTGCCATAACCAATACTACTTGTATCATTATGCTCAATCCCAGCCATCTTTAATTCTTTAAAGAAAATCGATTGAACAAACTCATGCTTAATGGCGTTATCCATAAGTTGGAATTTGCTCCAGGCTTCAGGATCAGTAAGGTCAGAGCCTGTCATACTTTGTACGAACTTGGTTAAATCACTCGCGTACATATTACTTACACTTGGATCCAAATACTTAGCAATTACATTATCGTCTTGGGAGCTAGACGCACCAGCTAAAATACTGATGCTAGCACCTACCTCTGGTAGAAATGGATTCACTAGATTACCTTTTGTCACAATTCCATAGGCATTACCTAAGTTAATATTTCTTCCTGCCGCTATATTTAAATATCCCGGTCCACCCCAGAAAATACCGTTAAGATTAGCAATATAATCATTCCCTTTTTGGTAAGGGCTAAAGTAAAGGTCATTTCCTGCAGAAATGTTAGTGGAATCAGAATTAGTAAGATTTTGTCCGAGCAAGCCTAAATTTACTATATCGTGCGCAGCTGATATGTTGGCTTCTTTAGGCAAGATTAAACTAGGCAAGTTTATACTGCCTAAGATATCCATTCCAGCATAGATGACAACTGGGTTGTTGTCGAGTTGATGGACTGGGCTTGAGGCGTGGTAATCCTGACCTTTGCTGATTGAAGTGAGCATGTTCGCGACTAAGGTATTAGCTGTTGAAGGAAACAAAGGCGATGGTAAAGATGCTGCAGAAGTATCTGACATGGCAATATAAGCATCTTTTTCAAAAATAAGTGAATGTTCAGTAGCTAGTTGCAATTCACCAATAGCCGAAGGCGCCATAGCTATTGCGCCAGTTATCCTTAAATCACCACCCAACGCTCCAACCTTCAGAGTGCCTGGAAATACACTCATAGTTGGATCACTTAAAATGTCACCACCATTACCTAAGGCATTTGGATGTGCTGTTTGATTAGTCGCTATCACTACACCACTTGACACCGAGGCGAGGGTAACAGAGCTATCGACACCATAGGTTGAAAAATAACTGGGGCCAATATTTTGATTCAATATGGACAAATTAGTGATCATTGGATTAAATACTGTCATTAAATTCAACTGACCCAGCGTTTCAATATTGACTTTGCCATCTCCTAACGCAATGGCTACGTTATTACCAGAACTATCTGCCAACAACGCCCCACTGGCACGAATCGTTGCCGTACCTTTATCCACCATATACAAGCCACCGCTTATATCACCACCAGACCTAACAAGCAGGTCTCCTCCTCCGTTGACTATTAAAGTACTTTTATTGTTGCTATCAGTAAATACTTGGCCGTTAGTTGCAGTCACTGCTGAAAAATCTTTTATATAACTTCCTGCGGATATATTAATATTGCCACCACCTAAAGCCCCAATATTTTCATAAAAACCACCACTAATTATCGGTAAGGTTTGAAAAAATGGGTACCAACTACTAGTAGTACTAATATTTACATTACTATCACGCACCAACCAATCACCTGGAAGTTGGTTACTCAAGGCGCCTTGGATATAACCTTTACTAGCAATGGTAATGTTACCGCCACTGATAGGAAAAACTTGGAATTGCACTGGTAAAGCACTAGGCGTGCCTACCGTATAAATTGCTGATGTAGAATCCGTTAGAGTAAAGTTACCACCCGTTGCAATTTGAATATCCCCTGTACCTGTACGAATTATTGCTCCGCTTCCCAGTGTAAAATTCCCGGTTCCTACGTTGTTGGTTGTTATGGCATTAGCGCTCTTTAGATCTGCTCCAGCCACTATTCTGTATATCCAAGACCCTCCAGTATTTGTTAATGTGGCAAAAGGGTCGACTGAAGTATTGTAGTTATTGTCGACAGCTGGGTTGCCATCAACATCGAGGCGAGGCGTAAATCCTGCACTGATACTATTATTAACTACTACATCCCCAGCAGCACGAAGGGTGAGTGACCCAGAGCCCCAAGACTGCAATTCGATATCATTGTTAACCAAAATTCCACCCGAACTTCTTATTTCATCACCAGAAATTACAGAGATGCTAGATTTGCTACTCTTACTACTTAAACCGTTTGTGATATTAGTCAGAGTTGAGGCTACGCTTTGGTCATTCAAAAATGTAGAATTATCATTTCTTAGTGTTGCAATGTACGCCCTGTCAATAGACAGGTCTCCATCGTTGGTGTAGGTTTTCACTCCCTCAACAATGATGGCACCATGAATTTCAGCACCTGATACGACTACAGCTACCCCCGTTCCGGCATCTGTATTGTTAGTTATTCCAGTTCGCGGTGCTCGCAAGACCAAGGTGCCATCGCTGCCAGCCCCTTTACTGCTTAAATTAATGACACTTCCACCCAATAAAGTAATAGTACTTGCATTTGCTTCTGGTGAAATATCACTAGATGTTGAAGTATTTAATGTTACTTTACCCCCATCGCCTGTTGAGCCCGCGCTCTCTAAAGCACTAGAGGTTGCTGAAGCATCAATCACTGCTGAACCAGTCAGTGTTATATTGCCACTAGCATGACTTGATTGTTCACCGGCATTTAAGCTAACCACACCACCATTACTACCAGAAGCATTTATATGTCCATCAATGGTTAAGTTTCCATTATCCGTAGTTAAAGTGATATTTTTTGCGGTGACTGTATCCCCTTGAGCAACAGTCAAATCTCCATGTGCTATATGGATACTGCGACCTTGATTAAAGCCTCCACTATTCAAGGATGAATTCAATGTTGAAAAATTTACAAGCGTCGAGGCTAAGTACTCAAAGCTACCCTGTTGTGGGGGTGCTTCGTTATTAGTAGGGTTAGCGCTTCCATTTAAAGCCCCAAGCAAGTTTGCCGTACCCGCAACGTTAATTGCCAGCGCTCCTGCACTAGCCCCACCAGTAGCTGAAACATCAAGCGTCGCACCACTTTGCATTTCTAGATTGCCATTAGGGGCTTGCAGTCTAATATTGCCTCCATCCACTAGCGTCGACACAGTACCCAACATTTGAGCAGAACCCTTAGTGCTAATTATCGAGCTAGGCTGCAACCATATGCCATCCTGTCCGAAAGCTATAAGCGTAGCGGTGCCTGCGGGCATTTCAATATTACCACCATGCTCAATAGTTTCCGCCGTGATAGTTAGATTACCACCTAATTCCGCCGAAGATAATACGGGCGTGCTTGCACTGAAATGGTTAATTAAAGGTATAGAGGTCTGCAATAGGCCAGTGGCGCTGATCGTCTGATTTGATAGGCTGGCAGTAGTGATTCTATAGGCCGAGATGCTGAGGTCTCCCTTAACATTTAAACTACCATTGCCTTGACCAACCAATTGCTCTGCGTTCATTTGGACAGTATTGAATCCAGATAAATTGAAGGTATTATCACCAGATACAATTTCTTTAGCATTTACTACCAATTTACCACTACCAACCCCACTGTCATTAACAAATGTGGCCCCATTCGTATTGGAAAACTTTACTAACCCGGCATTTAGCAATACTGAACTACCATAGTTATTCATGCCAGAGCCTTCGAGAATTAAGCTTTTAAGTGATAGATTTTGTAGGTTACTATTACCCAGCGCAACATCACCGTAGAAGTCCAATGTACTGTAGGACTTGAATTGTAGATTACTGGAATTACCTAGGGAGGTTAACTGATTGTTATTGATTGACATGCCACTTACAGGAAACGTCGTATCACCAAAACTAATTTTTGGTGCCCCTATACTTAAAGAACCACCTGCGACTAATGCAACAGAGCCATTGAGGCTGTTGGAAAATGTAGCATCTGCAATAACGGATTCTGCCTGAGTAATACTTCCATCTAAAATAAGCGTACCCTTTTTCTGGCTGGAAATTGGGCTTACGCCGTTGCGTATTAGGTCGCGCTGAGTTCCTGAACTGACAAGTAGCACAGCACCGTCGCCACTTCTTAGAGAAGAAGGAGAGCCGATAACTAAAGGACCACCATTAACAGAGGCTGTCCCACTACCTGTAATTGATGTTTTGCTATCCATTGATACTGTATCAGTCGCAGCAAGAATAACTTCTTGACCCGTTAGACTTGCCCCATTAATAAGCTTAACATTACTTGCAGACACATTTAGTTGAGTTCCAGAAGCAACACTAGATCGTGTGCCACCTATCATTAGACTTTCCGCGCCCATCTTATTAAGTTCATCACTAGTTAAAGTCAGGTAGCCCAGGGCTGTTTCATTAGAGCTATTGCCGGAAATGGCTATATTGCTTGAGCTAATATCCACCTCTGCTCCACGCGAGCCAACTGCATGACCCATCTCCATAATTCCATTTAACGTCAGATTATTGAATGCGCTCATTGATAAACGTCCGGCATCACCTGGAAGATGATAGCCGATTAAATTGGCATTGTTATAAGCAGTTGCAAAGTAACTACTCGCTAAGGTATCAGTAAATTCAGACTGCGCGCGCGCTATACTCCCCGAAGCAACAAGAAAACCTGAACTCCTGGAATCTGCAACGACTCCACCATATTGCATAAAATAACCAGAAACTAACATGGCACCGTTAGATGTAATTGTATTTTGTTGCGCTACCATATCTTGTAGGTTGGAAACAACCTTTACGGTATATCCACCACTCATCAGTGCATAGTGCGCTGGAAGCAGAACATAATTGCCAGCTGCAAGTCCATTGCCTCCTGAAAGATAAATCATTGCGCCAGGCTGAATGCCGCCGGTACCAAAAGACTGACTGTTGCCTGACATATAACCATTAGTTACTCCTGGCAAAACTGCAAATATCCCCTGCGCTGCCAGCACATCATCACTTCCTCCTGGCCCTGTTGTAAACTCCCATGCTTGTAGGTTCCCCGTCCCAGAAACATCGATCTTAGCTGATTGCTGTCCATTACTGCCAGCAACAATATTCACAGAGTTACCTCTTAAATTAACCGCCTTTTCTGGAAGTGTTGCAATAGTTACGTAACGATCACCAAAATCGAAAGTCCAATTACTACCGTTTGAAGTTGTACCAAAAGGCAAAGTTTGACCTTCAGCTGAAACGGAGGTCAGGCTATTTGGCGCAAGCGTTAGCGTATCAGTGGCATCAAGGTTGATCACGCCAAAGGGCGCACGTAACACACCACCCTGCAAGATATTTTTCGCTTGCACATTAAGCGTACCCATTACAGAAAATGGAATGCTGGCATCTTCTCCATTACTAGCGAAGGTAACTATATTATTTGGACTACTAATGGTGTAATTACTTAATGTAGTTGGGTAAATTTTAGATGCGGTAAACTCAAGGTTACCTGCGGTGTTTAAAATGCCACTTGGAGTAAGCACAGTGGTATTGATTGGTAAAATACCCCTCAATTGAATATCGCCTGCGCTCGTAAATGATGCGTCTGAGGCGCCGCTTAAATTCTGATTACCAAATAAATCAATATAATTTGCTGCTACGACAAGACTCCCAGCTGCGCTTCCAACTGTTGGCGTATTAACAGTCGATCCTTGATATGCTGGCTGACTGTTTCCTATACCCACGTAAGACGAATTCAAGTTTACAGTTGCTTTATTATTAATATAAACATTAGGGGTATCTAATGTAATTGCACCAGGTATTTTAAGCGTTACATTTTGGTCAAAGGTAATATTGTCGCGACTAACAAGACTCACTGCATCAAATCCAGCGTTTGTTAATTTATCTGCAAACACATAACTTTTACCATTTAATGAACTGCTGATTGGTGCACCTACACTTAGGCCTTGCGGCACAACGGACCCCGATGACTCAATTAGAATCTGACGTGGACCCGTAGGATAATTAGCATCAGCTTCACTGTTAATTATCGGATCTAATATGTAGGTCATATTCAGTGAAAAAATACCAGCACGGACGTTAGCATTCGCATTGCCTCCATGCGCATTCATTGTTCCATCCAACAAGACCCCCTCACGGGCTGAAATTGTCAAATTACCACCGTTTGACGCAACATCAGTGAGGTTATAACTATTTCCTGTACTTAAATCAATAGCCGCATGAGTGCCTTCTAGATTTAATACTGCCCCTTTATTAGCAACAATCTCTCCAGTTAAAGCAGTGAGAGTGATGTTCCCAGCATTCTTAATTGAGCCAATTTGAAACCCATTGACATTGGTATATACATCAGCCACAGCACTAACATCGACTACGCTACTGGATCCTAGCCACAGCGTCTCGTTAGCTAAATAAGGTACAGGATCTCTCGCGGAGGGTAAACGACCTAAGGTCATTGAAACTTGACCGCTTGGGGCAAAAATGTTGCCTAACGCCGTCAATTGACGACCGCCTACTAAGCTTAAATTAGCGCTTGGATCCAGCATAATGGTTGAGTCTGAACCTAACGATAAAACACCAAATGTTTGAGTCGTTGCATTTAAACTTAGATTTGTAGTGATGCGTTCAGTAGACTGACCCATTGAAGGCAATAATTCAAGGTGTGAAAAACTTGCTATATCAGTTCCAGTTGTTTGAAGTCCGTAACTTTTATCTAGTATACGAGTTAGTGAAACTGGTGCGAGGGTAGTGCCATTTTCAATGGTTAAATGTTCATAGCTGTTAATGCTATATGACGTAAATCCTCCTACACGAAAACTGCGTGGGTCTAATAATAACTCACCATTAGTTGCCAATGCGACCGAACCAATAGTGACTGAGCCCGATGTCAGGCTCAGAGAACCACCAGTGGAAAGGGAGTCCGCACGTAACGATCCATCAGGTATCACAATTTTACCTAGATGTGTCGCGGCGTCAGTATATCCCCCACTTGCCGCGAGAGTAATTGCACCTCCATTCCCAGCCGTTAAAATGCCAGCATAGTTTAACCAAGCGCCACCTGAAGCGTTTAATAGACTTCCTGTACCAAGAATCACATTTCCATCCGCATCACCTGGTTTTGCACCTTGTACTCCATTTGCTGATAGATTAATGTTGCCACCCGTTGTGAAAATAGCCTCGGTAGTTGCAGTATTTAATAAATCATTAATCCATATGCCACTGACATCGAGTGCGACTCCATTATCAATCGCTACACTGCTTGTCGTGTTAGATTTAAAGTTCGTTTTGTCTTGAATGCCGTTATATCCCTGCTCCCTTTTTGCTATCAATGAAATGGTTCCGCCTCGCGAGGTTAGATTAGCTAACACATCTATACCACCTGCATTCATAATGATGCTGCCACCAGGCATGGTTTGAATATTGGTACCAGATTTAACTGTGATTTGTCCATCTGCGAAGTATTCAAGGTTACTAAAACCAAAAGGAGCACTAAAATTACCGCCAAGAACCAATGTTTGTTTTTGCGGAATTGAGAAGGAACTACCAAGATCACTAAAAACAGGAGTATCGTTATTAATGGCAGTATCATCAAATACTATGTCGGAGTGTAAAACATGAGTAAGTGGAAGTTTAAAATCTACCCCACCAATATTCATACTGCTACTATTACCTATTTTTAACGTAGCGCCATTAGGGTAACTTCCTGGCATATCTTGATGAATACCAGCAATCGCCCCTCCTTCCAGACTTCCCTGCAACACCATTGCTGGGGCACTAAATAAGACACTGCCAGCATTTTTACCTTCTGTATATCCTTGCTCTTGATGGTTAATATTTTGCATTGAAACATAAGTTAAATAGTTTGGCGCAACTGAAATGTCATAGGACTTACCGCTGGATGCAAGAAGTTGTGTAGTGGTTACACTACCACCAACATAATTGACCATTCCTCCAGAAACATTCACTGAGGCATTAGGTGCAAACACTACATTCCCCTCAGATTGAATGCTTACATTACCCCCTTCTGCTAAACGTTCACTAACCGTATGTCCAATTTGTGATGTATAACCACTTACATCTGCAACCGTGGTGCCTACGCTACCATTTGGTTCAACCACCCTAGAGTCCACATATACTTTAGAGGTGTAAAGTATTCCTTTGCGCTGAAGTGGAGAGTCTCGCAACTCATTCCCAAGTAACTGAGCGACGACTATATTATTGGATACTGATACATTTGCAGCCGTTTCAGCAACCCAGTCTAAAGTGACTACGCCTCCATTAACTAACGAAGCAGGCATGCTAATATTGGGTAATATGCTTCCACTACCCACCCCACTGACATCAATTACGCTTCCAGGATCAAAATAAATATTACTAGAATTGGCTTTTACAAGAGGATTAGTGACACTCGGTAAATATGGATTTAGTCCAGCGTACAAGCTAACATTACCCCCCGGCGCAACGATCCAAGCGTTACTCATCAAGTGTATGCTAGAGCCCAGCACATCAATGAATGATGATTGCACTAAGGTAGAGTCAATGACTGTAGTATTATCACTGGTATCGGGCATGACCTCAGTTACACTGTTTGCCCCAAAAATTACTGATCCGCCATTTGTAGCTACGCGTGAGGTGAAAGTTTGAGTAGAGTTGGGTACTGGAGTAGTAGTGTCCTGCGCTTGTAATCGAATGGATCCATTGGCCGTAACTGACGTAGTTGCTTTTACATAACCACTTTGGTTTACAGTAAGTCCAGCCAAAGTGACGTTACCATGCTGGGCAGCTATCGTACCAAAATTTGTATTGGTAACTGCGCCTCCACCATCTAATTCAATCAAAAGACCACGTAAATTGGGTTCAGCGCTGCTAGAAAGATAAACTGTATTTCCTGCTGCCAGTATCGCTTGTCCCTCAGGGGTTTGTATTAAACCGTTATTAGTAACAGAGGGGGCAAACAGCATAATTTTGCCGCCATTGGCCGACATAAGATTCGCTCCAACATCAACCTGAACACTTCCATTGTTAGTTGTTCCAGTAAATGCTGGATCACCATTTGTAATAGACAATATACCCTGATTAAATAAATTGTCGGTCAGATTTAACGAAGAAGCAATCAAGCTATTGACGTTAACACTTGTCCCATTGCCAAACAAAATGCCATTGGGGTTTATCAGATAGACTTGTCCATTCGCATTAAGATTGCCATAGATTTGGCTTTGTCCACCGCTACTTGACACCCTATTAAGTACAGCACTATTAGCATTAGGCTGTGCAAAATTTACAGTATGCCCAGACCCTATATTAAAGCTATCCCAATTCACAATCATTTTAGACGTGTTTTGTTGTACCGTCATAACGGTACCATTAGTAGAAATTTTACCAGCACCCGAAGTAATGAGTCCTGCAGTAGGCAAGACAGGTAAAGGGATTGGGGGTGGGGGTGGGGGGGCGGCATTAACGCTAACAGGTACTAAAAGTGAGATAAATAGGCTGGCTAATGCAATAGGCATTCGCTTACCAGAAAGACCTTTACCACGAGCTCTTGTAAATTCAGGCACTGGTACAAACATAGCTAATTTATCATTGTACAATAAGCGAAAAAATCTACAGTTCATGCCAACTACCCCAAGAAAAATTTATAAACACTTAAAATCATCAAGCAACTAATACTTAAAACAAGGATTTAATCAACGCTAGAAGAATGCTTGCACTCTATAAAAAGCATACATTTTAGATATTCACTATTGAAGTGGTCACTGTCTTCTGCTTTGCACTTACTTCTTTAAATAAAAAATAAGTGCAAAGCAGAAAACCACCCCCTTAAGAAATAAGAGAGTGGCTTTCTTTTACTACACTTACAGCACTATGTAACAAATGTCACAATGTGAGACTAATTTATTAATACCAAACAATCGTATGTCTCTGGCATGGATTATTACCACGTGAGTAATGATTTGTTTGCCCTTCGACTTTATTTAATCCAGCACTATTAGGATCAGAATAAACACCAGGTGATGCCGTTAAGTTATTACCATTAGCAAATTCAGCAATTAATTTCGTTTTGAAAGTAGCTAATGTTGAATTTGCTGCAATTGTAGCTGTGTTAGAAACCATCTCTACTTCAAACGCAAAATCATAAGTACCGTTTACTGCGCTTAATTTTTGAGTAAGATCTAAAGTACCATTTACTGAGTAGTTAGGAGATACACCTGCAATTTTGAGGTATTTCCAATCAGAAGTTACAGTAGTATCGTTCGCTGGTTGTAAGTTTTCTAGAGAAAGTACACCAATAACGTATGTATTATTACCAGTGCCAGTACCAGCAATACCAGCTAACCTATCTTTAACAATACCTGAAGAACCTTCTGACTCTACAACAAATGAAGTTGTGTGTGAAGCTGATGCTACTAAAGAAGTATCTGAGTAAGTGCCAGCAGCTCTTGGCACCAAAGCGCCACCTAAAGTAGTTAAACTTTCACATGGTGTATTAAGGAAATACGCTTCAGCAGATGCTGTTGTACCTGAACCAGCAGAACGACGTGCCAATTTAAGAGTTGTTGGCAACGTAGCAATAGCACTAGAACCAGCTTTTACAGTGTTAGGTGTTAATTTTTGCCAAACCGCAGGTTGAGTTAATGAAGTACCTGTGATCAATGCAGCATATTGCTCAACACCGATAGAAGGCTGAGCCTCCCAAGCAGTCGGAGTGTGACCTAAGTTTGCAGTAGTAAGGCCTTGGTCAATTTGCATAACTGTATAAAGCGCATCTGATACTGCTACACCAAAACCTTGGCCAGCAAATTTTGTGTCACGTGTAAATGTTGATGCAGCTGGTACAGCTACAGCACGTTGACGCCAAATGTCTGAAGAAACATCGCTTAAACCAATTTGAGCAGCAATTCCAGCCAACTGAATAGGAGCAGTACCTGCTAAGTTACCAACCACATCTGCAGCGTTGTAACCAACAATAGGAGTTCCGCCAATGTTCACATTATACAGATCAGGAAATGATGCTGTAGTCGTTGCTTGGATTACAGGCAATACACCACCAGCAGATCCATTGTCTAATTTGTCAACAATAAAAGCACCAGTAAGGCCTGAGGCTGCATTATTAGCAGAAGAACATTTGTAAATGAAGCCTGAGTTACCGTCAGTAGTATCTACGTAGGTATCAACAGTTGTGCTACAAAATTTCTGCACAACCGCAGCTAATCCTGGCGTTTGAGCAGTTGCACCAGAAATATAAAAAATGTTTGATGCTGCAACAACACCGCCAGGACTTCCAGCAGTTGTAAGGTCTGTACCAACAGTATTAGCAAATGCTACCGGTGCTGAAAAAGCTAGTGCCACAGCTAATGCAATTTTATTAATTTTCATTTTATTTACCTTTAAAAAAATATAAGTGAAGTTAAAAACTTCTAATCATTAAACATTTTTGTTATTAGAACGACGACGTGCAACAAAACCCATTAAACCTAAACCGATTATCATCATGCCAGAAGTGTCAGCTTCAGGTACTGCTGACACAGTTGAGTAAGACAAAACACCTGCAGAAGAAAGATTCCAAACTTTAGCTGTTTCTGTAGTAGACATAGCAAGTAATGGATCTGAACCATCACCACCTAAACCAAGCGTGTAGAAATTAATATTTGCACCCAAAGCACCTACAGTTTGAACTGATGGCAATTGGTTATCCCAGCTTGTACCAATTTGTGCCGCACTACCATTAGTAGTACCACCACCACTAACAATTGCTGAACTTCCAGCACCAGTAACGCCGGCATTGTAGTTAGTCAACCATAAGTTAAGACCACCACCAGTTAAATCTGCATATACATTAAAAAAATCATTGTTATTACCAGCACTTGTAAGTGCTGGATTCGCTGTAGTCAAAATAGTAGATGCTGCTCCTGAATCATTAAAACCAAGTACTTGATACTGCACGTTTGCAACACCAGCTACAGAAGCGTTAAAACCAGTTGAAGCAGCGAAAGAAGCCCAGTTACTTGCTGTTGCGCCAGATGCTAAGTTTGTAGAACTATCTGTACCTGTAAAACCACTAACTGAAGGTGCGTTGCTAAGACCGTCTAAAGCCATAATGAATGATGTTGAAGCGGCTGAGTTATAAGCTACTAGAAATAATTCGTTATTTTGAATAGCGCTTGCTTGACCTGACAATGCCATAGCAGCTACTGCGGCAACTACTAATGCTTTAATTTTAAAACTCATAAAATTCCCCTAAAATATATCTATTAAAATTGGTAAATCTTTAAATTTACATCCAAAATACGAAAATTCTTTTTATTACAAGGTTGGATATTAAAGACCTATTATGAAAATAACATTAATCATTAATAGTCCCTTTGGTCTATCTGCTTTTAAAGTTTTACGATTACGGGTTATTTATATTTAAATTGCCCAATCGCACTTTAATTAATTAATGTGACAACAATAATTTTCATCTATAGTGCTTTTGGTTCATACAAACTTGTTCGAAAAACTAGAATACCTTAAGAAAAAGCATATGAAATCATATTCAAAGTGCCATGGTGGGCAACAACAATAACAATGCTTCAATCATTATTCGCTGCCCTGAAAAAAGAATATTTGTCATAATCTCGTAATGCGTAAAAACTAAAGTTTCTTAATTACAGTAATCATTAATTAAGGAGTTTTAAATGAATTTTACTCATAACCTTGCTTCAACATTCTTAAGCATATCAATTGCTTTTTTAATTGGGACTTCCGTTTCAGTGGCGCATGCCAATCCTGCCGAAGACATTGCCTCCATCAAAAAAAATCTTGCCAGTAGAACGCCACCCGTCAAAGCCAGGAGCGTGAAGCTTTCTCCAATTTCGGGTTTATATGAAGTTTTTGTCAGTGGCAATATGATTTATTATGTGGATAAAAATATCTCTTACGTAATATCAGGCGGCTCAATAATTGACACCACCAATAATAAAAACTTGACCGAAGCAAGCTTCAAGCAACTTAACACTATCAAATTTGGCGATTTACCATTGCAAAATGCTATTGAAATAAAAAAGGGTACTGGCAATTATAAGTTTGCAGTATTTACTGATCCAGACTGCCCTTATTGCAAGGTATTAGAACAAGAACTTGCTAAAGCTGAAGTTACCGATTACACGGCTTACGTGTTTTTATTTCCACTTAAGGAACTGCATCCTGAAGCCACTGAAAAATCTGAATCTATCTGGTGCGCTAAAGATAAAGCGGAATCATGGAATAACTATATGATTAAAGGTGCTCGTCCAGAAAAAATAAACTGCGTTAACCCTATTACCGCAAATGAAAAACTAGCTGAAGAACTGGGTGTTACTGGGACACCAACCATTTATTTAAACGACGGCACGCAATCACAAAACCCACAAGAGTTAGTGGTGGCGATTACAGGTAATAAGAAGTAAAAAAGGCACCGGAGATTAATGATAAGGGCTTAGAATCAAAACATTACTCTCCGCCATTAATTTAGCATTCTCTATCAAGCACGGCTTAAATCGAATGAGAGAATTAGTACAGCTAACGTCGACACCTAACCTAACGGGTAATTTTAATTAACATCGTCCAATTTAGCGAAAAACTCAATGGATTAGGTTCAATCTAAGACTCCTAGTTTAAACGCCTTAGATACAGCTTGTGCTCTATTTTCCACACCTAATTTCGAAATGGCCTTATGCACATGATTTTTGACGGTGTTAGTACTAATATAAAGAATTGCAGCAATTTCTGGATTAGTTTTACCTGACTGAACCCATTTCAACACCTCTGTTTCGCGCAAAGAAATTAGGAGTTTTGCATTTTCTACATTGATTAAGTTGTTTTGAGATTTTCTGCCAAAATGATTGCCTAGAGTGCGCAAAAAAGCTGTATGTATGTGCGGCACCAAAAGCTCTAAAATATAAGCATGCCTTCCATTAAGTTGGCCAGAAATACGTGAAAAACTAAAGAAAGTCACTACTTCACCTTCTCTATTTGCCACACCATGAGCGGCAATATTTTTAAGTTCACTCTCTCGCAATGATAATGGAGGCTCAACAAACGGCACTCGATAAGTCACTAGATCAGACACACTCAGTTCATCTGCAATCAATATAGGGCGATTATTATTCAACCATGTTGAGATTACACGTGTGATTAATCCGTTTCTTATATTTGTGACCAAACTGATGTGATGTTCAGTGAAATAACGCGTGCTAGCAAAACTTTCAAAATGCAAATGCTCTTGATTTCTAAGACGCACCCCACACAACAATATTTCATGTGGCAATAAGCTTTGAAAAGAACCTTGCAGCCATGAAAAAAATTGATCGCGCTTATACACTCGAAGTGACGATTCAAATACGTCAGTAAAAAGTATAGCTTCCTCAGTTGTTAAGCCAACACTATTTTTTTGCATGCTTTTAACTAAGTAATAAATTATTTTCATAATAATTTAGAATTGTGGCTTTTCTATGATGGTTTTATTTCAAATTAAATTCATTTTTAAATTATTTAACATAGTCATCTATTCGTCATCTACCAAGATTATAGTTTGAGTATGAAATTAATAATTTATTTATTCATCCGTTTAACCTTAGCTAGCCTCATGACAATGCCTGGACTTGCATCAGCTGATATTTATATGTTGCAAGACAATACACAGCAAATTATGCTAACTAACTTGATACCAGATGCCGAATATATCAATGACGAATCTGAGCAAACCAATAGAGGTATGCAAGGTTATGTTCTGGTAACTGACAGTGGTTTTGCGGAAATGAATAAAGCGATTAAGCCAGAAAAAATACCTGAAACTTCTTTCGACAGGGTATCTAACCAACAAATTACTGATGCTGTAAATAAAGCTGCCGCACAAACTGCCATTGATCCTGCACTATTACATGCTGTCATTCGGGTAGAGTCGAATTACAATCCTAGCGCACTTTCACGTAAAGGCGCACAAGGATTAATGCAGTTGATGCCGAGCACTGCAAAGCGCTTTAATGTGCATAATGTTTATGACCCCACCCAAAATATTTTAGGTGGAGCAAAGTATCTACGTGAGCTTCATACATTATTTAATGGCAATATGCCACTGATATTAGCAGCCTACAATGCAGGTCCTATGGCTGTAACGAAACACGGTTTGAAAATCCCACCTTACGTTGAAACTCAATTGTATGTACCTAAAGTATTGCAACTCTACATGCAATTACGGACAAAACTAGGAGCTCAGACACAACAAAATTTATGAATAAATGCGTGACGAGCCTGCAAGAAACTTATTACTAAGTCAGATATAAATTTTTAACGAGATTCTCGCACAACTTATTTGAGTGATTTGGGTGTGGCAGACTTGATTCCATCAGTCTGACCAAATATCCAGTCCTGGTAAGTTTTAGCATTACTAAATTTAGCATCGGCCACACTAAAACCTTGATGTTTAATTGGCTTTAAAGTTGATTTACTGTAAACACCAACAATTCGACCCTGCTGGGTCACCATGCCCCAATCAGACTTACCTGTCATTGGATCAGTATAAATTTGACGCAAATGCCTTCGCACATTTGGTGATCGACTATCAAGCAGTAAATCATTAAAGCTTAAGGGGGAAGTCTGGGTTGGCGAGTGTGTAATGTAACTGTTGAGGGCTGCTCTAAACTGTCCGCCCACAAAAAGAAGTTGCTGCTCGTTCTCAGCTCGCACTTGATATTGCCAAGTGATACCCACAGCAAGTAAGCCGATACTAGTAATGGCAATAAAAAGCAGTAAACCTATATAAGTAAATCCCGCATCAGACTTAAAGTACGGCTTGCTGTGCATAGTCAATTTACCAATCGGAATAAGCTGTACCATCTTTTGCATTGCCTGCCGCCCCACTTCTGATGTCAAATACTTCTCCGGCAATCTCTATACTAGGTGGTTGCGTCACCCATGTTTCCGTGCTTTCAGTAATTGGATCTACCGGCAATGCTCGTATGTATTTTTTGCTGACTAGCTCGGCAATCGTGCTAGGGTAACGGTTATTATCGCCATAAAACTTATCTATCGCGACACGCATGACGCTCAGCGTTTGCTTTAAGGTAGCCTCTTTGGCATGTTCTATACTATGAAAATAACGTGGTATAGCTATTGAAATAAGCAAGGCAATTACCGTCATCACCACCATCAATTCAATAAGCGTAAACCCACGACCTACCCTTTTCACAATGTTATAATTTTTGACATAAATTTTCATGACATCACCAAGTACTATACAACGTTCCGTCAATTGCTTTTTGAGTACTGAGCGAATTAACGTCATAAACATCTAAGCCCTCACTAGGCGACTTTGCATCGCTGGCATAACAACGCTTTGCCCAAGTATCAGCTGGATTTAACTCTTTATTATTATCCATAGGGTCTCTAGGAATTTTACGAATAAACTTAATCACTTTATTTTTTATATCCTTCTGGTTGATTACTCCTGATTCTAAAACTTCTAAATTAGGTGGATAACCTGATTGATCGATTGTTATTTTAATCTTACCTTCATCTGCAGCTTTTTTATAAAGATCAATAGCGTCTCTAATCTGCCTAAGTGACTGTTTCAGTTCTGTTTCTTTATTGTGTTTTATAGTCAGTTGCATAATAGGCACTGCGCCAGTAGCCAGTATCGCCACAATCATGATTGTGACTATCAACTCTATTAATGTAAAACCAGAATTTTTCATTTACAGCAAGGGGACCACTGGTTTGACTATGGTAGGTTGAGGATCTGCTCCCAATCCGGCTTTAGGCTCAACCGATTCTCCTTCAGATTGATGGACAGAACCAATGGTTTCACCACTAGTTACTCCTGGACTTAATGGCTCTAAGGACACGGGTTCCTCCAGATGTATAGAACCAATTGTTTCAACACCTATTGTAGGCACGCTAATTTGTGGTCGATCATTAATCAATACTTCGGTCCCAGACCAATACTCCATAATTTCTGCGCTTGGGCGACTAATATTCCCTAAAATACGTGGCGTAATCGCTAATATTATCTCGGTTTTACTTTTACTATCCTCATGGTTAGAGAACAATCTACCCAGCAAAGGAATGTCTCCAAGTGCAGGCAGTTTGCTAGCATTTTTACGCTCGTTATCCAAAATCAAGCCTGCTAATACTTGTGTTTCGCCATCTTTCAGTCTTAGCAAAGTACTCGCATTTCGTGTACCAATGGTATATAAAGTGGCACCATTACGGGTGGTGGTTTTTTCACCAAGCGAACTCACTTCAAGCTCAATCTTGATATTCACAAAATCATCTAAGGTAATACGCGGTTGGACATCTAGCTTTAAACCCACATCTAAGTAAGTTACGCTTTCAGAAAAACCAACTGCGGTGGAAGTGGTAGTAATAATGGGCACTTTATCCCCCACCAATACTTTAGCTTTTTCATTATTCCGCACGCGAATACGTGGGTTAGAAATGAGATTCACGTCTCCAGTAGTCTTTTTGAAATTAATCGCAGGATTTCCTAAAACATCAAAACGATTAGGATTAAGGTGCAATAGGCCTGCCAAGGTTAATGGTGCAGCACTATTTACGGTTGAAGTAGCAATAGTTGCTCCACTAGAGCCTGATGTCGTTGTTGTAATTGGAATAAGACTGTTGACTGAAATTTGATTTGGATAAGACACACCAAGTTCTTGCAAACGACTACGACTCACCTCTAGCACTTCTATTTCCAGCATCACTTCTGGGTCTGCCAAATCATTCGCTGCCACCAATTTTTCAGCAATACGGATGACTTCTGGCGTATCACGCATTACAATCATATTGAGTCTATCGTCAACCACCACATCTTTTGTTTTCAATACGGCTTTGATAGTCTCAGCCACATGTTTAGCTGACGCATTAGCCAGGTAAAAACTACGAATCATAACTTCTTGATAATCTCTATTCTTCTGCATTGTATTTGGGAAAATAAGTGCACTGGTTTCAGTAAGAGCTTTTTTCTGAAGTCCATTTGTCGCGAGCACCATTTCTATTGCTTCTTCAATCGGCGCATCTTTAATAAAAGCAGTAGCCCTCGCTTCAGTTTTAATTTCGTTATCTAATATAAAGTTAATGCCCGTTGCGCGCGATAACGCCTCAAACATCATTTTGACACTAACATCACGAAACTCTAATGTCACCGGCTTTTGAAAGGGTGACTTAAGTTTGGGAGGCTCTATACGAGGCAATGGGTTTTGGCTACGAATTTCACTTTGTAGTGCCAAAGCCATAGCATTTTTAGGACTTTCCATTAATACAGCGCGCAATATAGACAGTGCCGCATCAGAGTGTTTAATACCATTGAGCGCACGAGCCATTTCAACGCGTACCATATGCTGCTGCTCACGCTCAATACCCTCCTTACCAGAAATAGCACGTACATTATTTGGTGCTAATGCTTTTACCCGTTCATACAGTGCATTAGCTTCATTGAATTGACCCTTATTGCGGGCTTTGTCAGCTTCGATGAGAAGTTCAGTCACCGCTTGATCTTGTGTCACCAGTAAATCTTTGCGGGGAATGGCGGCCTCTGGTTGTTTAGTCAATTGTTTCTTGGCGCTTGCGCTTCGCTCTTCTGGGGTTTTACCCGTGACAGCTGACTTATCCCATGGCGCGAAAGCACAACTGCTGACGAGCCCTGAAACTAGACAAAGCCATACTGCGCGCTTAAATTGACTATTTAATGAATGACTAAAATTCATGCAAATTCCTTGTGTGTGCTTTTATACATCATGACTCGTTGCATCTAGATTGTTTCGTCTACAGGTTGATTGCTTTAGGGTTGCCGCATGGCTTTTGTAAGCACTTTAACTAACCCCAACGGAATATAGGTAAAAGTCAGTGTGTTGGCTTCTTCTTTATCGAGATGCCAAACTGGATCCACATTTTTCCCGACTAGGACTGAAATGACTTTGTTATTTGCGGATAAAAATACCAGTGTGCCTTCTGCCGTTTGTTCCAGTTTTCCCATATAAAAGAATGGCACCGGCGGTGCGGTGGGGATCGGCACCTCAACTTTCACCACGACTGGCTTAGGTGGTGGTGGCGGAATATACCAAGCATGCCCCTTAAATAAATCCTGTGGTTTAACCGATGGATCCTCTGGAGCGAGATGCTTTTGGGACAAGTCTGGCAATACCTCGATGTTTGCCACACTGGCTAATGTCGTTAATTCAATCTTCGCATGGTTGATGCTCGCCACTGAACGCTTGACACTTACTTCTGGTTCCGCCGGCTCTTGCACTAAATAAATAGCCCCGATTGTCAGAGCAAGCGCACCGCCAATCAACCACCATCGTTGTTGTGCCTTCATCATTGGATGCGGCTCAGCAGCAATACATAATTGAGTTTAATTTGCACCATAGTTTCTTTCACAGATTCACGTTTGATATTCACTTCTGACAAGCCTAGCGTTGGAAATTTAACGCTAGCGACCGCGATAAAATCACGTAGATTTTTATAGTTTGCTTGGACTGGGAAAATAATTTCATAACGCATCAAGCGCGGGTTATTGACATCTGGTGCAAGCTTATACTCGCCCACCAATAGGTTAATGCCTTTTTCTACGGCTAACTGATGAATCTGTGCGAGCACCTTGGACAACTCACTCACTGGTGGAAACTGCTGATAGAACTTTTGCAGTGCTTGCTCATCATTTAATTTTGGTGTTTGCACCACGACATCGCTCACAGGTTGCAGTTTCAGCCACGCCAATTCAGCCGTTTTTTGTTGCAAGGCTTTTTCTGCAGGTAATAAAAGGCTGAGCACCATCAGCGCGCACCCGACTAGCCCGACTAGCCCGAGCAATCCGAGTATACCTAACTGGTAGCGCAAGACTTCGACTAAACGCAGCGCCTTGATCATGGCCGCTCCTTCCAGTTGGCCACAGCCACAAAACGGATGGGATGCTGATCCATATCCTCTAATATCTCATGTTTTAACAGGTACACATTCGTCAACTCATCGGTGGCTTCAAGCTTTTCTAGGTAACTAAACATCACGTCTTTATTCTTGGCTTCTGCACTAATTTTAAGTTGGTGTTTTTTCGAATCTGGCTCGACGGACAGCAGCGCCGCGTCCTCTAGCGCAGCACTTTCTAAAGCAGAAAATACATCCCCCCACGGAATCATCAAGAATGCTGCAATTTTTTTAGCTTCCTCCATTTTTGCCAATAGCTCATTAGAGGATTTGGATTGCGCTTGTGGCGTCTCTTTCTTGAGTCCAGTCGCCATTTTTAATTGCTGAATTGATTGATTGAGCGTGAGTAAGTGTTGATTCAGACTGCTATTTAATTGCCATCCACTAATCACTAAAATAAACGCGAGCGCAAAAATCGCCAATCCAAGCATTGACGGTGTGCGGCTTGAAACATAATCAAATTGAATTGGACGCATGATTAAGTCACCCCACTCATCGCCATGGCATAAGGCTGGTCTTGACTCACCACATAGCCCATGACAGATTTTTGCTTTGCTTGTAGCACATGCCATGTCGCATTATTTTGCGCGAATAGTTGCTTGGTTCGTTCATCTTGTAGGGATGGCAGCGCTGAAAAGTAGACCGTAGGTTGCGCATTTTGCCAACCGGCTAAGAGCATTTCACGTGCAATTAATGCCGACAAGTCCACGGACCAATCTGCGCCTATGCCGCAACCTGCAATACTTTGCCATGCCCCTTCTCGCATTAAGGCGATATTGAGGCGTCCCGCTTCTACCTGCACAAAACAACTTGCCCCCGTGCTCACCTGTCGACGCACGTTGTTAAAACCACTCATTAAATAAGGCTGAATCGACCGCAGTGGGCATCGATATTTTTTGCACAACGACTGCAGTGCTTCCACGAGCCCTGCATCGACGGCACTCGCCAACAGCGTATCACCATCCGGCAATGGGTTGACGCGTATCATCCACCCATCGACGCTATCGCCATAACTTTCTCTAAAGCAATGGCTAGCGACTGCTATCATTTTGTCTGTGGCCGTGAGTGCGGGTAATGCCGGAATAATTTTATAGCGCACCCATTGATTGGCGAGCACGATAGTGATTGGTATTCCAGACCCCGATTTAATCAGTAACTTTTCTAGCTCAGCCACCGCCCTTGACCAGGGTTGCGCTTGATTTTCTAGCATCAGTGGCACATGATGCTTGTCGAGCAATCGCGTGGACCAACCTTGTTGAAGTCGCACTAAAGCTACCGCATCAACGCCGAGACTGGCCACTTGGCGAGTGAGAAAAGAGGGCTTATATCGAAATAAAGGTAACACGATTAATTTCTTCTAAAGTAGTTTTACCATTGGCCACAGCCTCGATGGCGGTTTCTCGCAATAAGCGTAATCCTTTACTACGTGCAGTTTCTTTCAGCTTGCGGATCGGATCGCGTGCCACAATCATTTCACGGATTTCATCATCTAAGATCAGCAGTTCAGCCACCGCCATCCGACCTTTGTAACCAGTCCCACGACATTGACCGCAACCCTGGCCTTTTAAGAAATGCATCTTGGCAGCCGCTTCAGTGCTCACAGCAGAGTCCGCCAACAACTCAGCGCTAGGCTGATTAGGCACGGCGCAATGTGTGCAATTTAAGCGCACTAAA
>SESH01023110.1_pt1 | contig 24508 bp, 16 predicted proteins | sample 3171561 | NCBI WGS metagenome assembly SESH01 (sample SAMN10866947, study PRJNA518727) | freshwater metagenome | biome: subpolar coniferous forest; feature: holomictic lake; material: water; isolation source: holomictic Lake 442 2011 16.5 m and 2014 13 m | place: Canada: near Kenora, Ontario
GCGCCTGGGCCGCGGTGTACTCGTGGCCGCAGTCGTCGATCCACACGCGGAGGCGCTCCGCCCGCCCCACCGCCGCGTAGGCAGCGCGCACCGGCACCGCCAGCCGCCCGAGCTGCCGCGCGGTCAGCACGGTGTCCTGCCGCCCCGCCATCAGCAGCGCCGGCACAAACCGCGCGCCAATCAGCAGGTCGGCCAGGCCCAGCCCGTCGGCATACCGCCGCCACCACTGGGTCTCCGGACAGCCCGCGTAGCCGTTCCGGATCGGATGCACCTCGTCCGGCATGCCGAACCCGGACGGCCCGATCACGGACAGCCGCGGGTCCAGCACCGCGCAGCAGACCGTGCTGAAGCCCCCGCCCGACACCCCGGTCATGGCGACCCCGCCGCGCCCGTCCACATCCGGCCGCGAGAGGACGTAGTCCACCGCGCGCTGCGCGTCGGCGAGGAAGAACGCCAGCGGGTTCTGGCCCACCACGTAGCCCCGCACGCCGTCGATGAAATGATCGTTGCCCCGCGCCTTTTCCCCGAAGCCCGGGGGATCGAACGACACGCTCAGGTAGCCGTTGGCGGCGAACACCTGCGGGGGGTGCTGCTCGCTGGGGTGGTATTTCCCGTTGTGGCCGACCGGCGTGACCACCGCCGGCCAGGGCGGCGCCCAGCGGCGCGGGTCCGGCTTCCAGACCGTGACGTTCATCCAGCAGCCGGGCAGCGACTCGACCAGCAGGTTCTCCAGGCTGAACCCCTCGTAGTCCTGCCGGCCGACCAGGCGTTCGCGCCAGGTCGGCGCCCGCCGCAGCGCCGGGTGGTCCACCGCCGCCGCCAGCCGGCGCTGGACGCGCGCCGCATAGGCGCGCCACTGGACGGCGGTGCGCAGCCGGCCCCGCTCCGCCGCGGCGGCGTCCAACTGGTCGAGCGCGGTCGCGACGATCCGCCGCCGCAGCATGGCGCGCAGGTCGCCCAGGGGGGGCGGCGGCTGGTAAAACGGCTCGGCCGACGGGAGGAGGCGCACGGGCATTGCGGGGGAAAAGGGGGGTCGCGGGGGCGCGGCGCGCTAACCGCCGGCCGGGAGGGGGAGGGCCATGACGGCTCGACAATGGGCGCGGGACCGAGCAAGAGCCAAGGCTAGTTTTTCGCCACCCATGCCCTCGCACCGCATCGTCCTGACCGTGGCCGCCGACCAGCCGGGCCCGGGGATCAGCCGCCACCTCTTCGGCCAGTTCGCCGAACACCTCGGCAGCTGCGTCTACGACGGCCTCTGGGTCGGCCCCGACTCCCCGATCCCCAACGTGCGCGGGTTCCGGCAGGAGGCCGTGGCCGCCCTGCGCGAGCTCCGGATGCCGAACCTCCGCTGGCCCGGCGGCTGCTTCGCCGACGCGTACCACTGGCGCAACGGCATCGGGCCCCGGGACCAGCGCCCGCGCCAGCGCAACGACACCTGGGGCCAGATCGAGACCAACGCCGTCGGCACGCACGAGTTCCTCGACCTCTGCGCGCAGACCGGCTGCGAGCCGGTCATCTGCGGCAACCTCGGCTCCGGCACCGTCCAGGAAATGCGCGACTGGGTCGAGTACCTCAACGCGCCGACCGGCACCGTCCTCGCCGACGAACGCGCCGCGAACGGCCACCCCGCGCCCTACGGCGTGCGCTACTGGGGCGTCGGCAACGAGAGCTGGGGCTGCGGCGGCCTGATGCGCGCCGAGTATTACGCCGACGAGTTCCGCCGCTACGGCACCTACCTCGGCAGCTACGAGAAATCCGCGCTCTTCCGCATCGCCACCGGCCCGGGCCTGGACGACTTCCACTGGACCGAGGTCCTGATGCGCGCGTGCGCCGCCCCGCGCTTCAACCCCGGGATCATGGACGGCCTGTCGCTGCACTACTACATGAACGGCGGCTGCCCGCCCGCCCGGACCCAGCAGCACCTGCTGGCGACGTCCTTCGGCCCCGAGCAATGGCGCACCGTCATGGCCCACGGCTGGTACATGGACGAGCTCATCGCCCGGCACTCCGCGATCATGGACCGCCACGACCCGGCCCGGCGGGTAAAGCTGATCGTCGACGAGTGGGGCGCCTGGTACGCGCCGGATCCCGCGCCGCGCCCGAGCGCCTACTTCCAGCAGCAGACCATCCGCGACGCCCTGCTCTCCGCGCTGACCTTCGACGCGTTCATCCGGCATGCCGAGCGCGTGCACATGGCCAACGCCGCCCAGGTGGCCAACGTGCTGCACGCCTCGATCCTGACCTTCGGCGCCGCCACCGTGCGCACCCCGACCTGGCACGCCTTCCACCTCTACGTCCCCCATCAGGACGCCCGGCGGCTGCCGGTGGCGAACTCGGCCGCGCTGCTCAGCCACGACGGCCTGCCCTACCCGCGGGTCTCCGCCACCGCCTCGCTGGCGCCGGACCAGTCCGTCACCGTCACCCTCGCCCACACCGACCCCGCGGAACCCGTCCGCATCGAGCTCCAGCTCGCCGGCCGCCCCGCCGGCGCCCGCCCCGTCGGCCGCCTCCTGGCCGCGCCGGAGCTGACCGACTGCAACACCCCCGCCGCGCCCGACCGCGTCGCGGCGCGCCCGTGGGACGACTTCCGGTTCGAGTCCGGCCGGCTCACCGCCACGCTGCCCCCCGCCTGCCTGGCGGCCGTGACCTTCCGCTAGGGCCGGGGCTCAGGCGCGCGCGGGCGGCGGGCCGTCCCCGGCCGCGCGCCGCATCTGGCTGAAATTGCCGCCCTCGCAGGCGCGCACAAAACCCTCCGTCACGCTCTTCAGCTCCTCCCAGCGCGCGCGGATCTTCTTCGCCTCCTCGGGGGTGACGGCGTTGTCCGCCGCCGAGGACGCGATCGTCGCCAGCATGTCGGCGAACTCCTGCACGATGTCGTTGGTCAGCGGGATCAGCTGGCCCGGATGGGGCAGCTTCGCCGGGTTCCGGATGAAGAAGCCGCCCGCCTGCTCCGCCACCCACTGCGCCAGGCGCGGGTCGTGGGTCGAGCGGATCAGCTGGCCGACCCGGTCGAGCGGATTGTTCGCGCCGCTGCCGGCGTCATCGGCGGGCGGCTCCGTCCACTTGTAGATCAGCGACAGCGACAGCCCCAGGTCCGCGGCCACCTGTTTCGCGCTGGTTTTCCGGAAAACTTCCCGCAGGACTTCGTGCGATTGCATGCCCGCACATCTGGGCCGGGCATTAGCCGAACGCAATCCCGGGCGCATGCCGGCTAACGAAGCCCGCCGCGCCTTTTTTTTGCGTGCCTATCCGGGCCGCCTTCTGGCTTACTGCGCCCTTTCCCATGAACATCCACGAGTATCAGGCCAAGGCCTTGTTCGAAAAATTCGGCGTTCCCGTGCCCAAGGGCACGCCCGCCCGGTCCGCCGCCGAATTTGACGCCGCCCTCGCGTCGCTCCCGGAGAGCGCCGTCATGGTGAAGTCCCAGATCCACGCCGGCGGCCGCGGCAAGGGGACGTTCACCAACGGGTTCAAGGGCGGGGTCAAGTTCTGCCCGACCAAGGCCGAGGCGAAGGCCCAGGCCGCCCAGATGCTCGGCCAGACCCTCGTCACGATCCAGACCGGCCCCGTCGGCCGCAAGGTCCAGACGATCTACTTCACCCAGGCGAGCGACATCAAGAAGGAGTACTACCTCGCCATCCTCCTCGACCGCCAGACCTCCCGCCCCGTCATCGTCGCCTCCACCGAGGGCGGGATGGAGATCGAGAAGGTCGCCCACGCCACCCCGGAGAAGATCCACAAGGTCCTGGTCGACCCGGCCTACGGCCTCGCCGACTTCCAGGTGCGCCACCTCCTCTTCCGGCTCGGCCTCACCGGCACCGAGGCGAAGAACGCCGCCCGCCTCATCCGCAACCTCTACACGATGTACTGGGAGACCGACGCCGCCATGGTCGAGGTCAACCCGCTCATCACCACCCCGGCCGGCGACGTCCTCGCCCTCGACGGCAAGGTCTCGTTCGACGACAACGCGCTGTTCCGCCACCCGGAGATCGTCGCCCTGCGCGACCTCAACGAGGAGGACCCGAAGGAGATCGAGGCCGCCAAGGCCAGCCTCTCCTACATCGCCCTCGACGGCAACATCGCCTGCCTCGTCAACGGCGCCGGCCTCGCGATGAGCACGATGGACATCATCAAGCACTACGGCGGCACCCCGGCCAACTTCCTCGACGTCGGTGGCGGCGCCACCCGCGAGCAGGTCGTGGCCGCCTTCAAGATCATCCTCGGGGACCAGAACGTCCGGGGCATCCTCGTGAACATCTTCGGCGGCATCATGGACTGCAACGTGATCGCCCAGGGCATCGTCGACGCCGTCAAGGAAGTCGGCCTCAAGCTCCCGCTCGTCGTCCGCCTCGAGGGCAACAACGTCGCCGCCGGCAAGGCCACCCTCGCCGCCTCCGGCCTCCCCCTCGTCGCCGGCGACACCATGGCCGACGCCGCCCAGAAAATCGTCAAGCTCGTCGCCTAGCCCGGTCCGGCGCGGCCCCTCCCCCTCCTCCCTCCCCGACCTTTTTTCCCATGGCCATTCTCATCACTCCCGAAACCAAGATCCTCATCCAGGGCATCACCGGCGAATTCGGCGCCCGCCACACTCGGCTCTCGCTCGACTACGGCACCCAGGTCGTCGCCGGCGTCACCCCCGGCAAGGGCGGCCAGTTCTTCGAGCACGGCACCCATCGCGTCCCGATCTTCAACACCGTCGCCGACGCCGCCCGGGTCACCGGCGCCACCGTCTCCGCCATCTTCGTCCCGCCGCCGTTTGCCGCCGACGCCATCCTGGAGGGCGTGGACGCCGGCCTCGCCGTCGCCGTCGCCATCACCGAGGGCATCCCGATCCGCGACATGGTCCGCGTGAAGCGGGCGCTGCAGGGGTCGTCGACGCGCCTGGTCGGGCCCAACTGCCCCGGCCTCGTCACGCCCGGGCCCGGCCCCGACTCGCACGGCGGCTGCCGCATCGGCATCGCCCCGGGCTACATTCACCGCCAGGGCCATGTCGGCGTCGTCTCGCGCTCCGGCACGCTGACCTACGAGGCGGTCTTCCAGCTGACCTCGCGGAACATCGGCCAGACCACCTGCGTCGGCATCGGCGGCGACCCGGTCAACGGCACCTCGCACCTCGATGTGATCAAGCTCTTCAACGACGACCCGGAGACGCACGGCATCATTCTCATCGGCGAGATCGGCGGCAACGCCGAGGTCGAGGCCGCCCGCTGGATCAAGGCGCACTGCCGGAAGCCGGTCGCCGGCTTCATCGCCGGGGCGACCGCGCCCGCCGGCCGCCGCATGGGCCACGCCGGCGCCATCGTCGGCGGCACCGAGGACACCGCCGCCGCCAAGATCGCCGTCTTCCAGGAGTGCGGCATCGAGGTCGCCATCACCCCGAGCGACATGGCTGACGCCCTCCTCCGCGCCGCCCGCGCCAAGGGCGTGACGCTGTCCTGAGGCCCGCCCCCGGGTCCGGCGGTTCGCCCCCCGCGGGCGGCCGCCGGCCGGGCGCCGGCTTGCAGGATTGACCTCCCCGGTTTCCGGTCTGGGGTATCGGGTCGCGCATGAACGTCTCCGGCCGCCCCACCCGCACCCTCTGGCCCGGCGCTGACGGCGCCTCGGTCGAGATCATTGACCAGACCCGGCTGCCGCACGCCTTCGCCACCGCCCGGCTCGCCACCCTCGACGACGCGGCGCACGCCATCCGCGCCATGCTCGTCCGGGGCGCCCCGCTGATCGGCGCGACCGCCGCGTGGGGGCTGTGGCTCGCCCTGCGGGCCGACCCCTCCGACGCCGGACTCGCCCGCGCCCACGCCACCCTGCTCGCAACCCGGCCCACCGCCGTCAATCTCCGCTGGGCCCTCGACCGCGGGCGCGCCCACGTCGCCCCGCTCCCGCCCGCCGCGCGCGCCGCCGCCGCCCGCCAGCTGGCCGCGGCCATCTGCGACGAGGATGTCGCGCTCAACCGGGGCATCGCCGCCGCCGGCCTGCCCCTCCTCCGCGCCCTCGCCGCCCGCAAGGCCCCGGGCGAACGGGTCAACGTCCTCACCCACTGCAACGCCGGCTGGCTCGCCACCGTCGACCTCGGCACCGCCACCGCCCCGATCTACGCCGCGCATGACGCGGGCCTCCCCGTGCATGTCTGGGTCGACGAGACCCGGCCGCGCAACCAGGGCGCCAGCCTCACCGCCTGGGAACTGCTCAACCACGGCGTGCCCCACACCGTCATCGCCGACAACGCCGGCGGGCACCTCATGCAGCGCGGGCAGGTCGACCTCGTCCTCGTCGGCACCGACCGCACCACCGCGACCGGCGACGTGTGCAACAAGATCGGCACCTACCTCAAGGCGCTCGCCGCCCGCGACAACGGCGTCCCGTTCTACGTCGCCGTCCCCTCCCCGAGCATCGACTGGACCCTCCGCGACGGGCTCCGCGAGATTCCCATTGAGGAGCGGAGCGCCCGGGAGGTCACCCACCTGACCGGGCGGCTGGACGACGGCACCGTCGCCGCCGTCGCCCTCACCCCCGCTGGCAGCGCCGCGGCGAATCCCGCCTTCGATGTCACCCCGGCCCGGCTCGTCACCGGTCTGCTCACCGAGCGCGGGCTCGCCGAGGCCTCGGCGGCCGGACTGCGCCGGCTGTTTCCGGAGGCGGAAAAATTTTCCGCGGCCGCCGCTCCGCCAAGCGTCTGAAAACACGTTAATTACAGGAGCGCAGTCGGGCCGGGCCGGGACGGCGAAGAAGAAAAAGCTGGACGGCCCCCGGCGGGCTTTCATGTTCCGCGTTGCATCAGGAACGAATCGGCCCTCCACAAGCCGGTTCTGCCAACCGGGCCGGGAGCGGCCACGGTGGATCGAGGGTGACCTCGGATGTGCGGAACCCGCAAGGGGGCCGAACCAAAAGCGCTCCCGAAGACGAGACCGATCTGATGCCCAGATCGGTTTTTTGTTTTCACCCCCTGGTGCGCGAACCTGCCAACCACAGATCCTCACGCATCATGTCCAACCTAACGAAACTCCCCGGAATCCGCGTCGACGCGGAGAATCCCAACCATCACCTGTGGGACAACCACGGGACCTGGTTCCTGCACTACACGGTGCATCCCACGCCCTTCACCAAGGAGCGCATCCGCCGCTCGCTGGGCACCAAGGACGTCCAGGTGGCGCGCGAGCGGCGCGACACCTTCTTCGCGCATCTCGCCTCGGAGGCCGCCAAGCCGTCCGCCGGCCCGCGCAAGGAAGCCGCGGCATGACGCCGGGGCTTCGCGTCATCCGTTTCGCGCGCGCCGAGACCGGCACCCATCCCGGGGTGCCGGGGTCGGTGTCCGTGGCCCGCGTCCTGCTCGACGAGCAGACGGAGGCCGCCGGTCAGATCGTACAGCACGCCGCCACCTGGGAGTACCTGCTGCCCGACGGCACGTCGTCCGGGCTGACGAGCCGGGCGTCGCGCCAGGATCTAGAGCGCCAGGTGATCATGTACCACCTGGGTCCGCTGCCCGCCGGGGAAACCGGCGGTCCCGAGCCGGTGTTGCAACGGGCGGGGTGACCCCCGGCCCGCCGGGCCTCACGGAATCCTGAGCCGCTGCCCCGGGCGCAGGGCGTTCTCGCCCTTCAGCGCCTCGCGGTTCGCGTCGTAAATCTCCTGCCAGCGGCTGGCCGTGCCGTAGTAGCGCACGCTGATGCGCGTGAGGGAGTCGCCCTCCTGGACCACGTGGACCCGGGCGTCCGGCACGACCGGAGCCGCGCTCACGGGCGAGGCCGGGCGCTGCGGCGCGCTGGCCGCGTAATTCAGCCCGGAGGACAAGCCGCCGCCGTTGATGATCCGGGCGGCGTTGGCGATCTGGTCGAGCGTGCCCTGCGCCTGCCGCAGCCGCGCCGAGACTGCGGCATTCTCCTGCTGCAGCTGCGCGATCCGCGCCGCCCGGTCGCGGTCCACGGACTGGATCGTCTCGCGCAGGCTGGCGCTGTCGCGCTGCGCCGCCGCCAGCTGGTTCGCCACGGTGGCCAGCGCGGCCGCGCGCTGTTCGGCGCTGAGCCGGGCCTGCTCGGACTGCGCCAGCCGGTCGTGGTCGGCGCGGAGTCCGGCGAGCTGCGGGCCCAAGTCGTCCAGTTGCCGCCGCAGCGCCGTCTGGTCCGCCGTCAGGCGGTCGTTGGCGCCTGTCAGTTCCGCCACGCTCGCGCTGTGCTGCTCCACGGCCTTGTCCGCCTCGGCCAGCTTCGCCTGCGCGGCGCCGAGCTGCGCGCGCACCGTCGCGAGTTCCGCCGCGGCCTCGCCGCCGCGCACCCCCGCGGCCTGCGCCGCGGCCAGCTGCGCCTTTGTCTCCTTGAGCTGCGCCTGCAATTGGTCATGGGCGGCGGTCAGCTGCGCCAGGGCGGCGCCCTGCCCGGCCGTCTGGTCCGCCGCCTCCTTCGCCTTGGCCAGCTGGGCCTGCCAGGCCGCCCGCTCGCCGGTCAGCTTGGCATTCAACTCGGTCAGCTCGGCCACGCTGGCATTGTGCTGGTCCACGGCCTTGTCGGACTCCGTCAGCCGCGCCTGCAGGGCGGCGGTCTCCGTGTGGGCCTTGTCGAGCTCGCCCTGGGAGTTCTGCGCCTGGGTGCGGGCGGCGGCCTCGGCCTGTTGGGACTGCGCCAGCCGGCGCTCGGCCTCCGCCAGCTTGGCGAGCAGGCCGTCGAGCTGCGCCCCGAGGCTGGCGCGCTCCTGCGTCCACGCGGCGGGCGCCGCGGCGGACTTTTTCGCCTCGGCGGCCAGCTGGTCCGCCGCCTGTTTTTCATTTGCCAGCCGGTCGTTGTCCCTGGCCAGGCGCTGCTGGTCCGCCCGCAGCCGCTCCTGCTCCGCCGTGAGGGTGCGCACCTTGGACTGCAGCGCCGTCAGTTCCGGGCTGGGAGCGGCCTCCTCGGCGCTCTTCGCCTCCAGCAAAATGCGGTTGGCCTCGGCCAGGGACTTGTTGGCCTCGCGCGAGCGCTGCAACTGCGCGGCGAGGGTCGAGATCTCCTGTGCGGAATGCTTCCGGTCGTCGTCGATCTGCGCCTCCAGCGTGCGGACCTGGTCCTGCATGGTCTGCATTTCCAGCTTCATCGCGTCGCCCGGCGCGGTCTTGGCGGCCGCGGCCTGGGCGGCGAGGGCGGCGGCGGCGCTTTGCTTGGCGACCACGAGGTCCTGCTGCAGCGACTCGATGGCCGCCTTGAGCTCGGCCTCCGTCCGGGATTTTTCCTCCAGCTGCGCAGCCAGCTTGGCCTGAGCGGCCCGGTCCGCGGAGCCGGCCTGGTCGGTCGCCGCGGCGGCCTGGCGGGCCTGAGCGGCGGCCTGCCCGGCGGCCGCGAGGGATTCCTTGGCGGCGGCCAGGGCCGTCTGGGCCGCGGCCAGGTCCGTTTTCAGCTGGGCGAGTTCCGCGGCCGTGCGGCCGGCCCCCGCCTGCTGCGCCTGCAGGGTCTGGGTCTGGGCGGTCAATTCCTCGTTGCGCGTGGTGAGATCCTGGCTGGCGCGCTTAAGCGCCTCGACCTGCTGCTGGGCCTGGGCGAGCTGGCCCGCGAGCCGCGCCCCCTCCTCCCGGCCGGCCGCCTGCGCCTGCTGCGCCGCCGCCAGCGCGGCCTGCAGCTGCGTCAGGTCCGCGGCACTGCGCCCGGCGGACGCCTGCCGGGTCTGGAGCTGCTGGACGGCCGCGGTCAGCTCGTCGTTTTTCGTTGCGAGATCCTGATTGGTCCGGCCCAGGTCGGCATTCCGCCGCTGGAGCTCGCCCAGCTGGCCGGCGAGTTTCGCGGCCTCGGCCTGGGCGGCCGCCTGGGACGCCTCGTGGGCCTGGGTGAGCGCCGTCAGCTGCGCCTGCGTCTCGGTCAGCCGCCGCCCCTGCTGGACCTCGGCCGCCGGCGTGGCGGCGGCCGCGGCGGCCAGCTTCGCCGTGTTCAGCTCGGCGGCGAACCGGGCGGCCTGCACCTTGAGATTGGCCTGGGCGCTTTCCGCCGCGCCGCGCAGCTCCTCGGTTTCGCGCCGGGCGGCGACCAGCGCCTGGCGGGTCTGCGCCAGCTCCTGCGCCAGCGGGCCGGTTGGGGACTCCGCCGCGGCGGGCGGGCGGGCCCGCGCCGCGGCCAGCTGCTGCTCCAGCGCGGCCTTGTCCGCGGCCAGCGCCGCCTGCGCCTCGGTCGCGGCCGCCACCTGCGCCTGCCGTTCGCGCAGCGTTGCGGCCTCGTCCTCCACGGTTTTCTTCAACCGCGCGTTTTCCTGCTGCAGCGCGGCCACGACCCCGTCCGCCTCCGCGGTCCCGGCGCCGGCCGGGGTCCCGGACTTCGCGAGCTTGGCCTGGGCGAGGCGCAGCTGGCGGTAAAGATTACCCAGCTCCACGGTGGAGCGCTTCATCTCCTCGTTCAGCCGGGCGTTGTCCGCCACCAGCCGCGCCAGCTGCGCCCGGTCCGGCTGGGAATTTTCTCCGGCGGCGGCGTCCGTTCCCCGGCGGGCGCGATCGGCCACGAGCTGGGGCCGCGGCGTCTCGGCCGGCGCGGCCGGGGCCGCTGGGGCGGCGACCTCGCCGCGCAGCTGGGCCAGCCGGGCCTGGCCGGCGGCGAGCTGGGCGGCGTCGAGCTTTGGGGCGAGCAGGTCGCGGCCCGCGGGCTGGGCGCCGTTCTCGGCCGCGAGGGCCAGCCAGGCGTAGGCCTCCGGGAGGGAGGGTTCCAGGCCGCCGCGGCCCTCCGCCAGCATGATGCCCAGGTTGTTCTGCGCCGGGGCGAAATTCTGCCGCGCGGCGCTGCGGTACAACTCGGCCGCCGCGGCCTCGTCGCGCGGCGAGCCGCGGCCGTCCTCCAGCATCAGGGCGAGATTGTAGCGGGCCCGCACGTACTGGTGCTGCGCCGCCTCCCGGTAGTATTTCTGCGCCTGCGCCTCATCCTGGGCGACGCCGCGGCCGAGCTCGTAGGCGAGCCCGAGGTTGTACTGGGCCTCGGGCACGCCCTGCTCGGCCGCCTGGCGGAACCAGAGGGTGGCCTCGAAATAGTCCCGCCCGACCCCGCGGCCGTTGGCGTACATGTTGCCCACGTTGAACTGCGCCGGGGCGAAGCCCTGCTGCGCGGCCTTGAGGTAGAGCTGGAAGGCGGCGGCCGGGTCGGCGGCCGTGGCGCGGCCCAGCTCGGTGAACAGGCCGAGGTTGAACTGCGCCGGCGCATGGCCGCGCGCCGCGGCCTGGGTGTAGAACCGGAGGGCCGCGGCATCGTCCTGCGGCGTGCCCTGGCCGTTCGCGCAAAGGTTGCCCAGGGTGTTCAGCGCCTCGGCGTCACCGGCCTCCGCCCGGGTGCGCAGCGTCGCCAGGTCCGCCTGCGCCTGTAGCGGACGGATCCCCGGCCCGAGCGCCAGCAGCGCCGCGGCCAGCAGCGCGCGCGGCGCCTGGGACAGGAGCGAAACGGGGGACAAGACGGCGAGACTACGCACGAGCTGGGTTTAAGGAGAATACCCTAGCCGGGAGCAAGGCAGCATCCTGCATGCCGTGGATGATTTTCTTGTCCGGCGGGCAAAACGTGGCGAGGGCGCCGGAGAGCCGGGCCTGGCCGCCCACGACGAAATAATAGGGGCAGAGCCGCAGCCGGCCGTCGACCTCGCGGGCGGCGTGGGGGGCCGCCCGGTCGTACACCCGGTGCCGGACCCGGCAGGGCTTCCGGTAGGCCTGCAGCAGATGGAGGTTCGTCGGCGCCAGCGCCACCGCCTGCGCCACGCCCTCCTGCCATTCCTCGCGCGAGCAATCGCTGCCGAGCATCACGCTGCGCGCGCCCCAGGCGGTCTCGTGGTAGCCGGAGATCTTCACGATCAGGTCGCGCTCCTTCTGGGTGGCGCCGGAGAGTTCCCGCCAGTCCTGCAGCCGGCGGCCGCCCGCCAGCGGGCCGTCGAGCACCGCCCCGGGGGGCAGCGGCGCCGGATCGATCACCCACGAGGGCGGGATGAGTGCGCGCAGCCGGGTGAGCGCGCGGGCGCTGAGCGTCTCGGCCCAGAAATCCTGCAGCCGGTGATGATGGAACAGCGCCAGCGCGAGCTTCTCCTCCTGGAAGGGGCGCAGGGGCGGCGTGACGGCGACCTCGCCGGCCGACCAGGCCTCGAGGATGAACTTTGCGGCGGGCACGTTCGCGAGGTCGAAGAGCTCGAAAAACCGGTAGACGACGTCGATTTTTTCCGGGTTGCCCTCGACATCGACGCAGAGCTGGGAGCCGAGCGGGAACAGGTCCTCCGGCGCGACGCAAAACACCCGCCGACCCAGCACCTGCAGCTGGTGCGCGAGCCACTGCATCTCCGGCCGGTAGGTCGCGGCCTCGTCGCTGACCACCAGCGCGATGAACGGGTTGCGCGTCTCGGGCCGCAGGGCCGCCAGCGCGGCATGGAAATTCAGCAGCATCGCATCGCCGGCGCCGAGGAGCGCGCCGGACGCGGGGTCGTCCGCGCCGGCATACATCCGGTTCAGGAAGGCGGTGAGGCCGATGCCGCCGGGCACGGAATCGAGCTCCGTCAGCGCGAAACCCTCGTCGGTCAGCAGCAGGTCGGGCCGCAGCACGGCGGGCAGCGTGCCGCGGTTCCGGGGGGCGCGCCCGTGGGCCACGAGGGCGGCGGGCTTGCCGCGGTCGAGGTAGTCGGCCACCCACGGCGCAAGCAGGGGCTTGTTGCGCAGGAGGTTCTTGCCCGCGACCGAGCGGAGATAGAGGGTTTCCAGCGCCTGGTGAAACTCGACGCAGGCCGCGCCGATCTCCTCAAGCTGGCCGGCCTGCGCGGGCGTGAGCGGCCAGGCCTCGGGGGCCAGCTGCCAGGTCTTGTCCTCGAACAGCGACTGCCCGTCGAAGGCGGCGCGAATCCGGTCGTGCGGCAGGTCAGGCATGGGCGGGGGGCGGGCCGGCGGCGGCGCTCATTCCTCCATCTGGATTTCCTTGTTGCGGTGGCGCGGGCAGCCGGCGCGGAGCCAGGCGTTGACGAAGCGGTCGAGGTCGCCGTCGAGCACGCCCTGGGTGTCGCTCGTGCTCATGCCGGTGCGCAGGTCCTTCACCATCTGGTAGGGCTGGAGCACGTAGCTGCGGATCTGGCTCCCCCACCCGATCTCGCCCTTTTCCCCGTAGAACCGGTCCATCTCGGCGCGCTGCTCGTCCTGCTTTTTCTCGTAGAGGCGGGCCTTGAGGACGTTGAGGGCGGCGGCCTTGTTCTTGATCTGGGAGCGCTCGTTCTGGCACACGACCACGATGCCGGACGGGAGGTGGGTGAGGCGCACGGCGGAGTCGGTGGTGTTGACGCCCTGGCCGCCCTTGCCGGACGAGCGGTAGACGTCGGTGCGGATCTCGGCCTCGGGGATCTCGATCGCGATCTCCTCGGTGATCTCGGCGATGACGTCGATCGCGCAGAAGGAGGTGTGGCGGCGCTTGTTCGAGTCGAACGGGCTGATGCGCACGAGGCGGTGCACGCCGCGCTCGGCCTTGGCGTAGCCGTAGGCGTTCTCGCCCTTGAGCAGGAGGGTCGCCTTGCTGATGCCCGCCTGGTCGCCGACCTGCACGTCCTGGACCTCGACGGTGAAGCCGCGGCGCTCGGCCCAGCGGTTGTACATGCGGAAGAGGAGGTCGGCCCAGTCGTTGGACTCGGTGCCGCCGGCGCCCGACTGGATCGAGAGGATGGCGTTGTTCTTGTCGAACTGGCCGGTGAGGAAGGAGGCGATCTCCAGCTGGTCGAGCTCGGCGACCATGGCGGCGACCGTGGTGTCGAGCTCGGCGGCGTACTGCTCGCGCTCGACGCCGGCGGCGGCCTCCACCAGCTCCACCATCACCGCCACGTCCTCGACCCGCCGCTGGAAGGCGACGACGGGCAGCACGGCGCGCTTGAGCTGGTTCAGCTTGGCGATGTGCCGCTGCGCGCGGTCATTGCTGTCCCAGAAGCCCGGCGCACCCATCTGGCCGTCCATGGCCTCGATCTCCCGCTGCTTTTGTTCGACGTCAAAGAAACCTCCACAAGTGGCCGGCGCGCTTGGTGATGTTCTCGATGTGGTTGAAAGTCTCGGGGGCGATCATGGTGAGGTGCCATGGCCGCAAAGACGGGCCCCCGGCGCAAGCGGTAAATCCGGCCCGGCGACCCTCACTCCGCCACCACCAGGCCGGCGCGGCGCTTCTTCCAGTCCCAATACCACGCGATCCAGATGCAGGCCTCGTAGAGGATGTAGAGCGGGACGGCCATGGCGATCTGGGTGATGACCTCGGGGGTGGTGAGCACGGCGCCGAGGACGAGGGAGAGCACGGCCACGTGCCGGCGGAAGTGCGCCAGCTGGTGGTGGGTCACCAGCCCGAGCTTGACCAGGAGCAGCACGATGATGGGGAACTGGAAGCCCAGCCCCATGCCGAAGATGAACTTGGCCACGAAGTTGATGTACTCCTCGGCGCGCCAGTCGAAGGCCTCGAAGCCGAGCAGGTGGGAATACTCGATGGAGGCGCGCAGGGCGAGGGGCAGCAGGCCGAAGTAGGTCAGCAGCACGCCCGCGAAGAACAGGGCCACGCTCCAGCCGACCCACCGGAAGAACATCCCGCGCTCCTTGATGTTCAGCGCGGGCAGGAAGAACTGGCCCATGAAAAACGCCCAGAACGGCGCCGAGACGATCAGCGCGCCGTAGAGCGCGACATGGAAGGCCACGAAAAACGCCTCCGCCGGCCCGAAGTTGTGCAGCCGCACGCGCAGCGTGGGCGTGCCGGGCGGCGGGGCCGGCAGGAGCTTGAGCGTGGCGACCTGCTCCTGGCCAATCTTGGCCAGGCCCACCTGGAAGACCAGCTGGGGGGCGGCGCCCGGCGGCAGGCCCGCGAACTGCTCGGGCGTGACCGGGTACGGGCCGAGCTGGGTCGAGCCGACCTGGAAGCTCACCGTCGGCCGCGGCGACTCGAACAGGTCGATGCGGGTCAGCGGATACTCGAGGATCGCGACCAGCCGGTCGGACAGCAGCAGGCAGACCACCACCGCCAGGCCGATCGCGATCGCGGAGCGGACCAGCGCGGTGCGCAGGTCGTTGAGGTGCGCCCAGAACGACTTCTTCGGCGTGGCCGCCTCGGCGTCGGGCAGGAATTCGGGGCTCTCGTCCATGGGCGGCGTCCTACCCCAGCGTCTGCAGCAGGCGCTCGAGCTCGCCGCGCTTGGCCTGCTGCTCGGCCAGTTGCTGGCGCGCGCCCGCCAGCACCGCCGGCGGGGCCTTGCCGACGAAGGCCGGGTTGGCCAGCCGGGTCTCGGTGCCCGCGATGTGCTTGGTCAGGGCCGCGAGCTCCTTGGCGAGCCGGGCCCGCTCGGCGCCGACGTCCACGGTGCTGGCCAGGTCCAGATAGAGCGTGCCCAGCGCGGTGACGACCGCCGGCGCGCCGGCGACCGCGTCGCGGCGCACCAGCTCGGCGGCCCCGGCCAGGCGGTTCACCTTGGCCGCGCTCGCGGCCAGCACCGCCCACTCCCGGTCGCCGGCGATGACGGAGAACTTCACGTCGCGGCGGCTGGCCAGGTTGTGCTCGGCCTTCAGGGCCCGGGCCTGGGAGACAAACACCTTGAGGCTTTGCACCGCCGCGATCTGCGCGTGGTCCAGCGCCAAACCGTGCAGCGACGGGGCGGAAGCCAGCTGCGAGGCGTTTTCCAGGTGGGCATCCTCGATGAACGTGCCCGGCGCGCCGTAGCCCAGCAGCTGCCAGAGCTCCTCGGTGATGAACGGGATGAACGGGTGCAGCAGCAGCAGCGTCTGCCGCAGCACGAGGTCCTGGAGCGCGAGGCAGTTGGCCTTCGTCTCCGGCGCCAGCAGCTTCGACTTCGAGACCTCCACGTACCAGTCGCAGAAGTCGTTCCAGAAAAACCCGTAGAGCGCCTGCACCGCCGCGCTGAACTCGAATTCCGCGAAGCAGCGGTCCACCTCGCGCGTGGTCGCCAGCAGGCGGTCGAGAATCGCATGGTCGTCGGCGTCAAACTGCGCCGGGGCGATCCGCGCGGTGATGGCGGCGAGCGAGGAGTTGTCGCCGGCCTCGCCGCTCATCTGGCGGAAGCGGGCGGCGTTCCAGAGCTTGTTGCAGAAGTTCTTCCCGCCCTCGATGCGGTCCTCCTGGAACCGGATGTCCTGCCCCTGGGGCGCGATCGAGATGATGCCGAAGCGGAGGCCGTCCGCCCCGTAGGCGTCGATCAGGTCGAGCGGGTCGGGGGAGTTGCCCAGCGACTTGGACATCTTGCGGCCCTGCTGGTCGCGGATGATGCCGGTGAAGTAGACGTGGCGGAAGGGGATCCGCCGCGCGAGCGGCTCGCCCGGGCGCACGAACTCGAGCCCGGCCATGATCATGCGGGCCACCCAGAAGAAGATGATGTCGGGCCCGGTGACGAGCGTCGTGGTCGGGTAGAAGGAGTCGAAGCCGTCCCGGGCCATCTGCGCCGGGTCGGGCCAGCCGAGGGTGGCGAACGGCCAGAGCCAGGACGACGCCCAGGTGTCGAGGACGTCCTCCTCCTGCTCCCAGTTCTGCGGATCGGCCGGGCCGGCGACGGAGACGTGCCAGTTCTGCGGGTCGCTGCGGTCGGCGCCCTTGCGGTACCACACCGGGATGCGGTGCCCCCACCAGAGCTGGCGGCTGATGCACCAGTCCTGGATGTTCTCGAGCCAGTGCAGGTAGACTTTGCTCCAGCGCTCGGGATGGAACTGGATGTGGCCGTCGCGCACCGCGGCCTTGGCCTCCTCGACCTTGGGGTAGCGCAGCCACCACTGCTCGGTCAGGCGCGGCTCCACCGGCACGTCGGCCCGCTCGGAGAAGCCGACGCTGTTCGCATACGGCTCCTCGGCCACGAGCGCGCCCGCGGCCTGCAGGAGCGCCGCCGCCTGCTTGCGCCCGGCCGCGCGGTCCAGCCCGGCCAGCTCGGGGCCGGCCAGGGCGTTGAGCGTGCCGTTGGGGTGGAGCACGTCGATCGCCGGCAGTTGGTGGCGCTGGCCGATCTCGTAGTCCACCTTGTCGTGCGCCGGCGTGATCTTGAGCGCACCGGAGCCGAACTCCCGGTCCACCGCCGCGTCCGCAATGATGGGGAGCTCCGCCGCCGGCCCGATCGGGCGGCGCACCTTCCGGCCGACCCAGGCGGTGTAGCGGGGATCGTCCGGATGCACCGCGATCGCCACGTCGCCGGGGATCGTCTCGGGCCGCGTCGTCCGGACCTCGATGAACATCCCGGGCTGGTCGGTGAGCTCGTAGCGGACGCGGTACATGGTGCCGTTGACCGGCTTCATGATCACCTCCTCGTCGGAGAGGGCGGTGAGGGAGGCCGGGCACCAGTTGACCATGCGCTTGCCGCGGTAGATGTAGCCCCGCTGGAACAGCTCGACGAACACGTGCCGCACGCGCTCCGAGTAGCCGGGGTCCATGGTGAAGGCGGTGCGGTCCCAGTCGCAGGAGGCGCCGAGCCGGCGCAGCTGCTCGAGGATGATGCCGCCCTTTTCCTGGCGCCAGGCCCAGACCTGCTCGACAAATTTCTCGCGGCCGTAGTCGTGGCGCGTCTGCTTGCGCTTGCGCAGCTCGCGCTCGACCACGGTCTGGGTGGCGATGCCCGCATGGTCGGTGCCTGGCAGCCAGAGCGCCGACTTGCCCTCCAGGCGGGCGCGGCGGATCAGGACGTCCTGGATCGTGTTGTTCAGCACGTGCCCCATCGTCAGCACGCCGGTCACGTTCGGCGGCGGGATCGCGATGCTGTAGGGCTCCCGCCCCGGCTGCGGGCGGCCGGAGAAGCACTTCGCCTGGAGCCAGGCGGCGTACCACTTCTTCTCGATGTCGCGGGACTCGTAGCTCTTGGTGATTTCAGGCACGGGCGGGGGGGGGCTCTCTCGTTGGGAAACCCTGAAGAAAACGTCCCGCGCGGGGTCGAGGCAAGGGAGAAGGATGCCTTCGGCGGGCGGGCCGGCGCCCCCGCCGGCCCGGCCGGGGCCCGATGGGCGGGTAAATCGCCTCGCCGGCCGGGCGCTTTTCCCTTCACTGGGCCCCGCCATGTCCGTCCCCCCCCACCCGCCCGGGCTCTCCGCCCTGAGCATTGCCGCCGGTGCCGCCGCCCCCGAGCGGCTGGCGGCGTGCAAGGCGTTCCTGCAGGCCGAGGAGGCCGCGCTCCGGCGGCGGCATGCGGCCGGCGCGCCGGGCCTGGAGATCGCCCACGCCCGGGCCGCCGCCATCGACACGATGCTCACCCGGCTGTTTGACGCGGCCGTCGGGAACTACACCCGGATCCACGGCCGGCCCCCGGCCACCGGCGCGCTTCTGGCCTTGGGGGGCTACGGCCGCCGCGAGCTCAGCCCGCTGAGCGACGTGGACATCATGTTCCTCTTCCCGGCGAAGGCCAAACCCGCGGACCTCAAGCCCTGGCTCGAGCAGCTCTCCCAGGACGTCCTCTACCCGCTCTGGGACAGCGGCCTCAAGGTGGGCCACTCCACCCGCAACGTCGACGAGGTCTTCGTTGAGGCGCGCAAGGACATCCAGACGCTCACCTCCCTGCTGGAGGCGCGGCTGGTCGCCGGCTCGGCCGCGCTCCACGAGGCGTTCGCCCAGGCCTACCGGACCTTCGCCACCGCGGAGAACCCCAAGGGCTACATCGCCGCGCGCCTCGACGACCAGGCCCACCGGCGCGAGAAGTACGGCGACACCGTGTTCCTGCAGGAGCCCGACGTGAAGAACGGCGTCGGCAGCCTGCGCGACTACCAGAACGCCGTCTGGATGGCGCGGGTGAAGCTCGGCATCGCCCGCATCGACGAACTCGTCACCCAGAACTACCTCCAGGCCGAGGAGCTCCGCGAGTTCAACCGCGCCTACGACTTCCTCCTGCGCGTCCGCAACGAGATGCACTTCCTGAGCCGGCGGCCGACCGACCTGCTCGACCTCGAGCTGCAGCCGCGCGTCGCCCAGCACCTCGGCTACACCGAGCTCGACCCCCTGCCCCGGGTCGAGCACTTCATGCAGGACTACTACCGGGCGGCGCAGTCCATCTACCGCCTGTCCAAGGTCGTGGAGAGCCGGCTGGCGCTGGCCATCGGCCGGGACGCCCAGGGCGAGCCCATCTCGCTGCGGGCCAGCCTGCTCGCCGCGCGGTTCCGCCGCAGCAAGCGGCTCGACGGCTTCGTGCTGCGCGGCCAGGAGCTCGCCGCCGAGCAGCCCACCGTGTTCCAGGACGACCCCGCGCGGCTCATCCGCGTGTTCCGCCACTGCCAGCAACTCGGCTGCCAGCCCGACTTCCACCTCGCCACCCTCATCCGCCAGTCGGCGCCCCCGCTGCTGACCCCGCAGCTGCGGCGCTCGGCCGATGCCATCGTCAGCTTCCGCGCCATCCTGTCCGAGACCGGGGCCGTCTTCCCCACCCTTTCGCTGATGCACGAGCTGGGGGTGCTCGGGCTCTTCCTGCCGGAGTTCGACGCGCTCACCTGCATGGTGCAGCACGAGTACTACCACCGCTACACCGCGGATGTGCACACCCTCAACGCCATCCGCCAGCTCGACCTGATCTTCACCAACGCCGAGCCCATCACCCTCAAGTACCGCGAGGCCCTGCACGCCACCACCGACCGCGCGCTCCTCTACCTGACGCTCCTGCTCCACGACATCGGCAAGGCCGACGGCATCCAGGGCCATGCCGAGAGCGGCGTCCGGCTCGCCGGCCCGATCATGGAGCGCCTCGGGGTCTCCGCGGAGGGCCGCGAGCTGGTCTCCTTTGTCATCAAAAATCATCTCATGATGGCACGGTTCTGGCAGAAGCGGGACGTCGATGACCCCCAGACCGCCGCCACCTTCGCCGAGCTCGTGGGCAACGAGGAGCAGCTCCGCAACCTCTACGTCCACACCTTCTGCGACGCCCGGGGCACCGCGGTCAGCCTCTGGAACAGCTACAAGGACACCCTCCACACCAGCCTGTATCGCGCCACCCTCGAACGCTTGAGCCTTGGCGCGGGCATCACCGCCCGTTACGAAAAAAAGAAGCAAATGACCCAACAGGACCTCATCACCCGCAAGATTCCCGGCGTCAGCTCCGACGAGATCGTCGCGCACTTCAGCCTGCTGCCGGAGCGTTACTTCATCCAGACCGACGCCGACGAGATCGCCCTGCACATCCAGATGGTGAACCGGCTGCTCAAGTCCATTGCCACCGCCGACACCATCGGCTCCCTCAAGCCGGTGATCGAGTGGAAGGACGACCTCAACCGCTCGCTCACCGTGGTCAACGTCGTGACCTGGGACCGCGCCGGGCTGTTCTACAAGCTCGCCGGGGCGTTCAGCGTCGCCGGCCTCTCGATCCTCGGCTCCAAGGTCATCTCGCGCTCCGACCACATCGCGATCGACACCTTCTACATCGTCGAGCCCGACCGCGGGGTCGTGCAGAGCGCCGGGGCCCAGGAGATCTTCGGCCGGACCATCGAGGCCGCGCTGGTGGCGAACAAGGACCTCTACCCCGCAGTGGTCGCGCAGGCCAAGCGGGTCGCCGCCACCCGCCCCGCCGCCGCGGCCGGGGAGAGCCTGCACACCTCGTTCCCGCCGACCGTCGAGGTCTACCACGAGCTGTCGATGGCGCGCACCATCATCGAGATCCAGGCCCGCGACCAGATCGGGCTCCTCTACCGGCTGGCCAAGGCCATCTCGGACCAGGGGTTCGACATCACCTTCGCCCGCATCGGTACGGAGCGGGGCATCGCCATCGACACCTTCTACATCGAGAGCTCCGAGCCCGGCCAGGCGATCGACGACCCGCGCCTGCACACCCTGCGCGACACCCTGCGCGAAATCATCCAGCCCGCCCCGCTCGCGCCCGCCCCCTGAGCGCGCCGGCAGCGGCCGGCCAAAGGAAAACTGGCCATCCCCGCCGGCACCCTTAAATCTGACCGGCGTGGACCCCCGCCCCCCGCCCCCCGCCGACCCGCGACTGGCGGATCCCCGCGCGCTGCCGGCCCTCTATCGCCTGGCGGCGCTCACCGGCCGGGTTGACGACCCCGGGGCCGCGCTGCGGGAGATGCTGGAGGAGCTGGTCGCCACCTTTCGCGCGGACGCCGGCTCCATCGCCCTCGTCAACCCGCGCACCGGCCGCCTGGAGGTCGAGGTGCAGGTCGGCCTGCCGGCGGACACCGCGCCGTGGGGCCTGCAGCCCGGGCACGGGGTCACCGGGTGGTGCGTGCTCAACGCCCGCGCCCTGCTGGTGCCCGACGTCGCGGTCGAGCCCCGCTACATCGCCGTCCGCCCCGCCGCGCGCGGCGAGATGGCCGCGCCCATGCACGCGGGCGAGCAGGTCATCGGCGCGATCGACCTCGAGAGCGACCGCGCCGGCCATTTCCAGCCCGACGACCTGGCCCTGCTGGAGCGGCTGACCGCGGAGGCCACGCGCATCGTCCAGCAGCTCTGGCGCACGCAGGCGCTCCAGGCCAAGGCCCGCCAGCTCGAGACCCTGCTGACCACCGGCCAGGCCCTGGTGGCCAAGCTCGAGACCCAGGAACTGCTCGACACCCTCACCCGCGACACCCGCCGCATGCTGCAGGGCAGCGCCTGCGCGCTGTACCTGCACGACGCTGCCCGCGGCACCGTGCGCTGCGGGGCGCTCGACGCCCCCGGGGCGCCCGCCCGGCCCGCGGGCGAGCAGCCGGCGGCCGCCGGCTTCGCCGCCGCCGCGCTGCACACCCGGCGGCAGGTGGAGTTCGCGGACGTCCGCTCCCCCGCCTTCCACAGCATCGCCGACCTGCCCCAGGAGGCGGCGCTCCACGCCGCCCTGCTGACCCCGCTGCTCTTCGAGGGGGAGGTGCTCGGCGTGCTCGCCGTCTTCACCGCCGGGCCGCACCGGTTCGACAACGATGAAAAGCGCGTCTGCACCACCCTCGCCAGCCTCGGCGCCGTCGCGCTCCAGAACGCCCGGCTCTACGCCCGCGTCTTCCAGAGCGAGGAGACCCTGCGCAAGCAGGAGCAGCTCACCACGCTCGGGCTGCTGGCGGCCGAGATCGCGCATGAGATCCGCAACCCCCTGACCGTGCTCAAGCTCCTCCACGGCGGACTCGGATTCGACTTCGCCCCCGGCGACCCGCGCCGCACCGATGTGCGCGTCATCGGCGAGAAGCTCGACCAGCTCGAGTCCATCGTCACCCGGGTCCTCAGCTTCGCCAAGGCCCCGTCCAGCCTCCACGCCCGCTGGAGCCTCGCCGAGATCATCGCCGACACCCTCGTGCTCGTGCGCCCGAAGCTCGCCCAGGCCAAGATCCAGCTGCGGTATGAGCCGCCCGCCACGCTCCTGCTGGTCGAGGCCAACCAGGGCCAGCTCCAGCAGGTGCTGCTCAACCTGCTCCTCAACGCCATGCAGGCCATGCCCGAGGGCGGCGCCCTCGCGCTGACGCTCGCCCCCGCCGCGGAGGGGTCCACCGCCCTCGACCTCACCGACACCGGCACGGGCATCCCGGAGGCCGTGCGCGGCCGCATCTTTGACTCCTTCTTCTCCGGCCGCCCGGATGGCACCGGCCTCGGCCTCGCGATTGCCCAGCGCATCCTGCAGGCGCACCATGGGGACATCGCCCTGGTCGCCACCGGCCCGGGCGGCACCACCATGCGGATCACGCTCCCGCTGGTGAAAAGCTAGGCCCGCCTCCCCGGAGCCGCGGGCGGACGCTCCGCTCAGCTGGCGGCCGTCGGGTTCAGCTGCAGGTCCACCATCAGCTCGGCGGCGATCTTCTCCAGGTCCGCCCGCACCGCGGCGAGGCTGGCCCCGGCCGGCACCGCCACCCGGATCCGCGCCTGAAACAGCGTGCCGCCGCCCATCGGGGCGCTCACCCGCTCGGAGGCGAGGTCCTCGACATTCAGCCCGTGGGTGGCGAGCACCGCCGCCACCGCCCGCAAAATTCCGGGCCGGTCCTGCCCGACCAGTTCCAGCGTGGCGCTCCGCCCCGCCGCCGGCGCCACCACCGCCCCGCTCTCCGTGTGCAGGAGGGTGTGCAACCCGGCCGCCTCCAGATCGCGCAGGGCCTGCACCAGCGCCGCGGCCTTCGCCGCGGGCACCTCGATGCGCAGGATGCCCGCAAACTGGCCGCCGAGGTGGCACATCCGGCTCTCCAGCCAGTTGCCCCCGTGATCCGCGACCTGCGCCGCCACCCGTTGCACCAGGCCTGGCCGGTCGGCCCCGATGATCGTCATGACAAGGGTTGTGAGCATAAAGTCGGGGGGTTCCTCACTCGTCGAGTTCGACGTTCCAATACGCGAGATCGAGGAAATCCCGCCACTGCTCGCAGGGCTGCTTGCCGAGGACGAGGGATATCACCGGGCGCCATTTCGGGCGCACGGGCTTCCGGATCAGGCGCAGGTGCGCCTCGTGGGGCAGGCGGTTCGCCTTCCGGGAATTGCACCGGATGCAGGAGCAGACGATGTTCTCCCACGTGGTCTTCCCGCCGTAGTCGCGCGGGATGACGTGGTCGAGGTTGAGCTGCTCGCGGGGCAGCACCTGGGCGCAATACTGGCAGGTGTTCTTGTCGCGCTCGAAGACGTTGTGGCGGGTCAGCTTCAGCTCCTTGCAGGGCAGCTTGTCGAAGAACGTGAGCAGGATGACGCGCGGGAGCCGGATCGTCCGGCTGGGGGTGTGGACCGTCTCGAGGGCGGCGAGCGGCGGGTTGTGCGTCGAGAAGTCGATCCAATCCAGCATCGTGAACGTCCGGAAATCCTCGTCGTGGTGATGCACCACGTGCGCATGGCCCCGGGCCAGCAGCCCGAACGCCCGGCGCGCGCCAATGACATTCACCGCCTGCCACAGGCGGTTTAGCACCAGCACCGGTTGATCGAGCGCGGCCTCCATACGGGGCCAACGGCATAGTGCCGCCGCCGCCGCACTGTCAAGCGGCGGCGCGGGCGGCGCCCTCAGGTTTCGCCGGCGGCGCCGGGCGTCGTCAGCGTCGGTTCCAGCGCGACCCCCTTGAGCTTGATGCCGGCCAGCTTCTGCACGATGAAGGCCGCCTCGGCCTCCGCCACGTCGGCCAGCGTGTGGCGCTGGTGGATGTCGATCGCCCCGACCGCCGTCGCCGGCAGGCGCGTGACCCCCGCGATCTTCCCGACGATGTCCGCCGGCGTGACCAGGTGCTTGCGGCCCACATTGAGAAACACCGTCGCCATGCCCGGCTCGCGGCCCGTGCGGGCCGGCCGCTCATACTTCGACTTGCGCGGCGGGGCGTCGTCGTCGCCGCCGGCTTCCTCCGGCGCCGGGTCCGCCGCCGCGGCCGGGGCCGGGGTGGCCCGGGGGGCCGGCGCCGCCGCCGGCTTTACCCAGGCGGGCGCGGGCTTCGCCGGCCGCGGGGCGGGCGTTTCGCCGAACGCCGCCTTGGCCGGCACCGGCTTGGGCGCGGATTTGGGCGCGGCCTTGGCCGCGCCCACCCCCTGCAGCAGGTGGATCAGCGCCGAGCAGATGTCCGTGCTGGCGTGCCCCTCGTCGAGCAGGCGGTCGATCATCCGGTCGTGCGGCTTGAACTGCTTCGCCTCCAGAGTGTGGCGGATCTTCTCGAAGAACACGTTGGTGCGCGCCTCGTCGACCTCGTCGAGCGAGGGGATCTTGCCGCGGCGGATGTCGA
>SESH01017209.1_pt1 | contig 24495 bp, 27 predicted proteins | sample 3171561 | NCBI WGS metagenome assembly SESH01 (sample SAMN10866947, study PRJNA518727) | freshwater metagenome | biome: subpolar coniferous forest; feature: holomictic lake; material: water; isolation source: holomictic Lake 442 2011 16.5 m and 2014 13 m | place: Canada: near Kenora, Ontario
TGAGGAGTTATTCATTCCTGACGATGAGCCCCCTGAACTACTTGAGTCGTCGTTAGAAATGCTATCCGCAACTTCACCCGGCGCAACGGAAGCTGAGCTATCTTTACCTTTGGAGGTATTAAAAATTTGATTTAACGTAGCCGCCAATTTTTTGGCATCAACATGTTGCACTTTATAGACATTAACCCCGCCGCCAGAAGCGGTGTTGGCTTTATCCAGCCTGAAGATCCAACTTTCAATATCTTCCAGATAATGCGCTTGACGGGTAACCGCTAAAATGGAATTTAAACGCTCTATAGGGATAAATTTAAAAAAATCTGAATCATCGCCTTTACCTTTACCTTTTTCTGAAAAAATACTTTGCAGCTCTTCAATCATGTTTTTTGGATCGACATGCGCCAAGGGAAACAAACCAAAAGATCGTCCCTTTAACAAATCGATATCAAAGGTGCGAATCATATCCATCACTCTGGCTATTTCATCCGCCGAACCGGCCGCTATTAAAATATTACGTTTGCCATCAACATTAAGAATGGTTTTGTCATGTACCAGCGGTTTTATAATGTCGGCAATATCCTGAACGGCGACATTTTTAACCGGTATAACACGAGTTTGATAACCGGCCGCTCTGGCCGACAAATCAGAGGTAAATAACGCATCGGCCGTCGGTTCAATATGATAAATTCGACCATCTTTAACCAAGGCCGCATTATTCATGCGCAAGACCATTTCCAAAGTAGGCAGTAGCTCTTCTTTAGTTAAGGGCTCAGTGGTTTGCAAGGTGACTTTACCGGTTACTTTGGGACTTAATACATAGCTTTCACCAAGGATATCGCTCAAAACCACTTTTGCCACTTCACCAAGATCGGCTTCATCAAAATTAAGACTGTAAGAACCTTTACCGGTGGGTGCGGCTCTTTTGGTATTAGTTGTTTCAGCCGCGACAAAACGGTTATTACCGGGAAACAGTTCAGGTGGTTTTTCAGCAACTGGCGGTTTATTTTCCAACTGTTTAAAAACTACGTCCGGCTGATCGGGTTTTACCGGATTTAAAACGCGCTTACCGGAAGTCTGGGGTCCCATTAATTCACAACTGCCTAGTGACAACCCTATAACCAACAAACACGAAACTTTAGTTATTTGTTTAAAATTATTCATTAGTATTCTCAAGTTCGCCTTCGGGTATTTGGTTTTCTTCTGGTTGAGGTTCAACTGGTATGTTCGGGTCAACGGGTTTCTTGGATGGATCTTTCACTTTTATTTTTCTAAGCTGTAAATCTTTTTGCTGGGCGCCTTGCTTTAATACCGCTTTATCCTGAAAAATTTCAGTGAGCTTCCAGCCATCAAGATCTGCGCCGACACTGATCTTTCGATAATTATCTTTTGCTACTTTGGATTTAGAGCGGCTGAATAATGCAGATAACCCTTTAGGTGTTGTATAAACACCGTTTAGTTCCCAATCAAAAACAACCGGGGCAACTGCAGCAGCGTTTTGTGCTTCTTCTGGCGTAGGTTCATCGACGGGCTTTCTACCTTTAATAAACAAGGGTCTGGTTACCAAATCGGCAAAGCTTTGTTCTGTCTTCTCGCTAAGATTGATGTTTGGCATGTCATCGTGTGATGTTTTTGTGTCTGTTGCCGCCAAGGAAGACAAGGTTGATTTTTCTGTCCACAGGGCATAAAACCATTCACCCATGATAAGCAATGCACACACGATACAGATAGAGGCCAGCGCAGATATGAGTTTAGTATTCATTATGCTGGTTTTCTCATAAAACTAACGGCTTGAAAATTAACATTCAGTTCATTACTCGACTCTATTTGGCGTGTCATTCTGTTTCTTGTTCCACGCATAGGTCTTATATCAATCTGATCAATAATGATTAAGGGCTCGGAAGTTTCTATCTTATAGAGCACCGCGCGCAAAACTTCACTATTGCCGGTCATCCGCACTCTAACGGTAATCCGATTAAAATCATCTTTGGTGCTGACAGGCAGTGCTTGAGTACTGCTTAATTGACCGCCGGCATCAACAATTGCTTTTTTTATAAATTCCTGCATTTCTGCAGAGGCCAAAGCATCTGTTTCTTGGCTGTTAAAATAGCCCTGAGTCTTGTGTTGTTCGGTTATATCGGCCATATTTGCGGTTACAGCGTCTTTTTTTGCCAAAATACGCTCATATTGCTGTAACTTGATCACCAGATTATTTTTATCTTCGATTAACTCTAGGCCTTTGCCAATTAAAGGGGCAAAAATAAGCAAAATACTCACGATAACTACGGCAATTAATAAGCCTAAAGCCAGCCAACGTTGTTGTAGTTCTGGGGTAAACAGATCGATTTTTTTTAGTTTACTCAATGACTTCACCTTCTGTTTTTACCGTACCATCTGCGGTCGCCACATCGACTGTAATCTGAAAGCGCTCAAGTTTGCTGATTCTATCTTGAGTAACCGGCGAAGCAAAGCGGGCGTTAATAAACAAGGGGGATTCTTCAAGCACCGCAATTAATGTTGAAGCCGCTGGCGATTCGCCTTGGATTTGTACATGCCCATCGGAGTATTGTAAATAACTTAGCCAAGTATCGTCTTTAATTAGTGAGCTTAAGGTATTTAACATCTCAATCACTTCAGGCGTTGCATTTTTTTCTTTAATCAACTGATTGGTTTCATCTATGACGGCATCAATAGAGGATTGCATGGCCTTGACTTTTTTGGCATCTTTTTCTAATGATTCAGCTTTTGAGCGTAATAGATTAACGGTTTGATATTCAAACAACACCGGCATCGCTATAACGGCAACCAGTAACAAGCAGGTTAAAGTTATCAATGAGTAATGAATTAATTGCGGCAGTTTTGCTGTTTTTTGTCGTAAGTTTTCAGGTAAAAGATCGTAATTGTAGTCCGGATCTTCAAAACTGTTAGGTAAACCCTCATAATCAACAAACGCTGGCGATACACCCAAGGCTTTGACATCTTCATAGAGTCCGTCAAGCAATTCCCGAGTAGTCAATATCATGATAACTTTAATTTGTCCCGGTTCATTGACACCCGGTACAAGTTTAACCGCAAAATAAACCTGCTCGGCCTTAAAGGGTGTGTAACGATCAAGTTCGTAAGCGACAACCTGATTAAGGTTTTCTTTAGCCGCAGGAGGCAAACCCAGTTCTTTTTGCAAGGCATCATGCTCAGATAATCTGAGTATCACGATCGCTTTGGCCAAGCGTTCATCTTTTTCAAAAAGGCTTTGCAGGTTAAAGTCTTTTTGGCCTCGATCAATGGTTACCAAGGGTTCAACTTGGCCTCTATAGTTAAACGTTATAACTAATTGACCGCCTTTAGGGCTAATGATGATAAGGCCTTGTTTATCACTGATAATCTGTTTTATTTTTTCAGGCAACAGAAAGCTGAGTTCTCGCTTCCACCAGCGGAAAAACTGCTTAAAGTTAAGATCAATTGTTGAGTTCAGGTTCAGCATATTGTTTCACTACTAATTCACTCATTGCAACAGTAAATAACGAGACATTATTTGCTGTTACATGCTGCCATTTCAATATTTGAAATGGGGTTGTTACATTGTTATCGGATTTTTTTATCACTACACTTAACGACGCTTTTGAGCCATCATTAGTAATGGCTTCAGAAACCAGGGTTAATATATTATCTTGTCCTGCGGCATTGTTTATGCCGCCAGTACTGACCGGAAAAGGTGGTACTGGCAAATTATTTTTTGCGCTATCCAGTCTCATGGCAACATAAGAATCTACTATTTCGGCGTCCAATCCGGGTATTGTTTGCAATATTTGTTTGGTCGCTACCTGATAATTAACATGAGGTTGTTTAGAATAAACCGTCACCAAAGGGTCTAGCCAAGCGAGTACTGATTTATTCATGCCCAATATTAACTGTAGTTCTTCAGTTGATTCAAAAGGCTTATTTCTGGGTTCATATTTTAAACCCGCCTCCAGATACTCTTCTTTTTCGGCACCGTCTATGTGTACCAGATCATCGGCATCTCGCCAATCAAGTATCGCATTAACCAATTTACTTTGTTGATCTGAATCAACAGGCGCAAAAGCCATTAGACTTTGCAATGCAGCTTGATCAGCTTTATTAATATCTATTTTACCGGTTTCAGATAATAACCGTATTCGTATTTTTGCATCGGCTGCAACTATTTCATAAATATTGCCATCAGCCCGCCAAACTTTATTCGGATCAGGGTTCAGTAACATCATTTCAGCCAAAGCAAGTCCAGACTCTGCTATTGCCATGACATGCGCATTGTTTTTTATCACTGAAACAATGGCCGCTTCTCTGCGCATGCTGAGTGCAAAGCTTCCTGCCATAATAATGAGTATACTTAATACCCATAAAACCAGAACCATGGCCATGCCTCTTTGTCGTATCACTCGACGGCCTCGGGTTCACTTATATCCTGTGAGTTATCTATAATGTTTGGTGCCGGACCATTATTTTCTTCGACCCCGTTCACTTTAAGATCAAAAATCATCTCTGGCCAAAACATACCATTTGCCAACGTTATGTTTATTTTTACGAGCTTGGGCAAGGTTTCCTTATTGACCCACTCGTCTGCCCAAGCACCCTCACTAACGATATCGTCAGAACCAAAATAAGACAGTTTAAATGTGCTTACGTGGCTTATTAAGGTGACTTCTTCTTTCTTAGCAGGCTCTTCATCTTCTGACAGAGTAGCAAATGGAACTAAAGAGACATCAATATACTGATCATTATCATCTTCAAGAAACTTGATAGTAAACAACTGCAAGCCTAATTTACCAGCACTGGCTGGAAATGATGAAACAAATTGCAACGACTGTGTTTGCCCCTGAAAAGAAAGCGTTTTCTCACCTTCAGCATTAGAAGTTGATAAAGGTTTAGCGGTTGCCAAATGATGCTGAAAAAAATTATAAACAACAGCAATTTGATTAACGTCATTTATTTTGTTTTCGCCTTTTTCCCAACTATCGGCACAAATTTTTAAAGTCGTAAATAATAAAACAACCATAATGCTTAACAGCGTTAGGGCTATCAGCACCTCTATCAAGGTAAAGCCTTTAGACACAGGACGCAAGCTACCCAAATAAAAACGGGAGGGTTGGACCTTATAGCCAGTAACGGGTAACTGGTTTATTCTCATAAGGTTTTATTAACCAATTTTATAGTTGTTAACTCAATCTGCCTGCTTTTGGCTTTACTTGCATCCCAACTTACGACAACTTTAACCTTAAAAAGAGCGACCGTTAGACTGGTCTCATCAATATTTCCCGGGTTAAACATATACGGGCTAATAGTGACTTGCCAATCATATTTTTCATTTTCAGTACCGGAATCCTGGCCGGGTAGCAATGCGGATTCCAAACCGGTTTTAGCCATCAAGCTTTCTGCGATTTGAACTGCAGCCGTATAATCCTCTGACACTATCGCTGTATTGACACCTGCAGAAAATATTTTCAGCAAAATACCTAAGGAAATGGCAAGAATGCAAAATGCAATCAGAATTTCCAGTAAAGAAAAGCCTTTTTGATTATTTACTCGGTTCGGTATCATTAAGCTCAATTTGACCGGTCAGCCAGTTTATATCTATTTTCCAAGCAGCCTTACCATGCTTAAGTGTTATTCTACCGCCTGTTGAGGAACCATCCGCAAAAAACCGAATATTCCCGGTACCTTCGCCACTCAGCTCTCTTTGTGCGGTAACCAATGTCACTGCAATTGTTTTTCGAATTGGATAAACTTTGTCCCGCTTGCTGACGGTATATGTATTGTTTGCAAGATTAAGGGTAACTGTCGTTTCCTGATGAGACATTAATGCTTGTCCTCTGGCAAAACGAAGTGCAGAAACAATATCTCTGGCAGCAACTTTGAGTTCTGTAGCGTCATTCCCTGAGGAAAGATTGACGCCGATAACAGAAAAGCCCAAGACAACAATAAACAACACCACAATCAATTCAAGCAGAGTAAAGCCTTTATTCAAACGCAAAGCTTTAGGCTCAAGGCGTATGCCCCAAGCTCTTTTTAAGCTGAATCTTGAATCTTGAATCTTATTTATCATTCCCAACTGACAATATCTTTATCTTCGCCTTCTCCACCTTCTTTATCATCAGCACCGTAAGAGAAGATGTCAAATTTTCCATGTTCGCCGGGCGACAGAAAATGATATTCATTTTGCCAAGGGTCTAGCGGCACTTTAGATTTACTTAAATAAGGACCATTCCAGTGCTTGGCATTGTCGGGTGCTTCTATTAACGATTGCAATCCTTGTTGCGTAGTCGGGTAACTACCGGCATCCAGTTTATACATATCCATGGTAGCGGCCAAATCTTCTATTTGTACTTTTGCCGCTTTGGTTTTAGATTCACCCATGTGTTTCATGACTTGCGGACCTACAATGCCCGCCAGCATAGCAATAATACCCAGCACCACCAATAGTTCCAGTAGCGTAAAACCTGTTTGCTTAAAATTTTTAATATGTTTCATCGGTTGTATTGTTTCCGTTAAAAAGCTAAATCATTAACACTCAAGATAGCCAGTAAAATCGACACGATGATACCTGCAATCATAAGTCCCAAGGTAATTATTAATACTGGCTCAAGAAAAGCCAATAGTCGCTGTATTGCCACTCTGAGTTGTTTGTCATAAATAGTCGCTACTCGTAGCAACATCTCTTCAAGTCGCCCGGTTTCTTCGCCCATTTTAATCATCTGCATCGCCATTTTAGGCAACAATTGTTTTTCCAGTAATGCATCTGATAAATGTTTGCCTTGCTTTAATTGCTCTTCGGCATCTGCAATAGCAGACGCCATAACCAGATTATCAACAGTTTCCCGCACAATAACCAAGGCTGACAGTATTGATACACCATTACCCAGTAATGTTCCGAGAGTCCGGCTAATATTGGCTGTTTCTTTATTGGTAATAATTGTACCGGCTAAAGGGAGCTTAAGAAAACGACCATCCCAGACCTTCTTTCTGACTGGATCGGCTAATTGATATTTCATATAACTGGAAATAAAAATAAAACCAATTAATAATGCCCACCAATAACTTTGCAGCCATTCCGCTAAGCCCACAACAATCTGTGTTGATACTGGTAACGCTTTGCCTGCACTTTCAAACATTTCGGTAAATTGCGGCACTACAAAGGTCAGCATTATAAATAAAGAGGCCAACGACATAACCAATAAGATAATGGGATAAATCAAGGCGGTACTGACAGAGTCTTTTAATTCTTGAGAGCGCTCCAAGTATTCGGATAATCGTGTCAACACTTGATCTAGTCCGCCGCCCGCCTCACCGGCACGAATCATATTCAAATAAAATTTGGTAAAAACCCCATGTTGCTGTTCAAGTGAATCAGCCAAGGAAACACCACCCTTTACTTTTTCTAAAACCCTTGCAATTAATTTGCTCAAACGTTCATTGTCTTCAGTCAAATCCATTAATACAAGCAATGACTTATCGAGTGGCAAACCTGATTCCAGTAAGGTTGCGAGCTCTCCGGTCAGTAAGGCTATATCTTTCTGAGATAATTTAGACTGCTTACCGCCCAAACCCAGACCTAAAAAAGAGCGACTATTGGCTGCAGCAACCCGAATGGGAATAAGACCTTCTGACTGCAATGACGTAATCAGGGCTTGTTCATCAACGGCATCTCGGACACCCTCTTCGGTTTCGCCCAGATTATTAATGGCTTTATAAGTATATAATGGCATCTTAAGCTTCCGATGTGACCCGCATTATCTCTTCTAAAGTTGTAATGCCTTCTATAACCTTGACCAGTCCGTTTTCATAGAGCGTTTGCATACCTTCAGCGATAGCGAGCTTTTGGATAGCGCCGGCTTCTTCGTGGGCCATTATTAATTTACGAACCGGATCAGTCATTGGCAAAAACTCGATAATGGCAAGTCGTCCACGGTAACCCGTGTTGGAACAGGCAGAACAACCCACAGGTTTGTATAAAATAATATTGCCGGCAGGTGCAAATCGTTGCAACCGTAAATCTGCTACAACTTCGGGTGGTGCGATAGTACCTTTTTTACAGGCCGGACACAATTTTCTCACCAGACGCTGTGCTAATATGCCGTTAACTGTGGATGTGAGTAAATATTCCTCCAGACCCATATCGAGTAATCGGGTAATACCACCAGCTGCATCGTTAGTATGAAGTGTTGATAACACTAAATGTCCGGTAAGCGCTGATTGTACGGCAATTCGTGCTGTTTCCAGATCCCGCATTTCACCAATCATAATTACATCAGGGTCTTGCCTTACGATAGAACGCAAGGCTGAAGCAAAGGTTAAACCTATTTGTGGCTTTGCCTGAATCTGGTTAATACCCTCCATTTGGTATTCTACCGGATCTTCAACCGTGATGATTTTTCGTTCTGGTGTGTTGAGTTGCTTGAGTGCGGCATACATGGTTGTAGACTTACCACTACCGGTAGGGCCGGTAATAAGAATAATGCCATGAGGTAGTGACAATACATCAATAAATTGTTGTAGATGCCGGCCAGCAAAGCCTAAGGCAGCAAAATCAAGGACGGTATTTTCTTTGTCGAGCAACCGGATAACGACACTTTCACCGTGCATGGTTGGAATTGTTGATACCCGCAAATCCAGTTCTTTACCTATCATTTGCACTTTGATCCGACCATCCTGCGGTAATCGTCGTTCAGCAATATTTAGTTTTGCCATAATCTTGATGCGTGAAATGACTGCTGCGGTAGATTTTACATTAGGTGCATCAATTTCTTGTAAAACCCCATCAACACGTAACCTGACTTTTAACGTTTGCTCAAAAGGTTCTATATGTATATCCGATGCTCGGGTTTCAATCGCTCTTTGCATAATCAGATTTACCATTTTGATGACCGGTGCTTCACTGGCCAAATCTTTTAAATGCTCTAAATCTTCTTCACCCAAATCGTCAACTGCCAGATCATCAATCAATTTATCCATTTTTGAACGATCTTCACCGTACTGAACATCGAGTGCCGCATCAATTTCAGAGAGTAAGCCCACTTTTGCAATGATCAACTTTCCAGTCATCAAGCTGAGTGCGCTTATAGTAAACTGATCTTCAGGATCCATCATCGCTACGGTAATGTCATTGTCAGTATGACTTAAGCCAATAACATGGTAGTTCTTTAAGAAACGTAAAGACACGGCTTCTGGCAGTTGCATTTCCAGCGGATATTGATCCGATGTTACTTTCTCAAAATGCCCCTCTGCAACAAATGCATCAGCAACATCAAGCTCGGAACATAATCCCAGCTTAACCAATAGCTGAGGCATCGTTTCTGCTACTGAGGTTTTTTTAACCCGTTCAACTTTTTTTAATTCTGACGATGAAAGTTTATTCCTTTCTTGTAAATTTTTTAGTAAGGACTGATAGGGCATTATTATTGTTTCCACTGACTAAAGGACTCCATTTATCAAGTATTCTTTGATAAACGGTAAAAAGTTGCTATTGATTGTTGTTGTCAGAGCTTAATTGCCACTAACTTATTAAATTTTTTAACAATACACAACCTTTTATTTTTGCAGGCGCTACTTATCGGATTTATTTAATCAAAATAGTACTTAAAAACGTAGTTTACTACTAGTAGGCTCTGCCTTTAATTTAGTCCTCAGCATTGAGTGATAAAGCAGTTACAATTTCGTTATTATTTCTACCCGGATCAATAACGCTATCAAGAATAAATACTCTTTCGCGAGGTACTCCAGCTTGTTGAACAATATAGTTTGCAATAGCTTGAGCTCGGGCAGACGCAAGTCGTTTAAGTCTCTGAGGTTGCGGCTTGATAATTGTAAAAAGCTTCTGTTTGGCTATTTCATAAAAATCACCCTCACTGGAATTTATCAATTGAGGCTTGCCAAAAATTGATGTTTCCGCCAACAAAGGAAACTTTTCAATAAACATCTCCGCTAATAAGCGTTTGTAGTCATCATCAGAAAGCTCGACATACTCATCGCGGACTTTTTTATCAGTATTCTTATTGATTTCAAATGCTCTACGTTTTTTAAGTTGATCAGTTAGCGCATCTTCTCTTATAACCGGCCAATCCTGCTCTTGAAAGGCAGCACCTTTAATATCCAGATTTAAAACTGGTCGCTCAATTAATGCCTTGGCTAAATTATCCAACTTTTCCTGCTGCTGTGGGGTTAATATAGAACTCCCCGCAGCAAAGCTAATCACACTCAAATCTTTTTCAGTGCCTGCTAATGAGCCAAGTGCACGAAAAGGTGAAGTAATCACCTTACTAATAACATTAATCAAGGCGTCGCCGACAATAGAGCCCAAGCTAAATTGGGGGTCATTAAGGCTTCCGGTAATGGGAACATCCATTTTTATTTTACCACTTGAATCTTTCAATAATGCGACAGCCAGTTCAAGGGGCAATGAAACAGCATTAGGATTTTCGACTCTTTCTCCTAACTCGAATCGGTCAATCAATATATTATTTGATGCCGTCAACTCATTATTAAGTACCTTATAATTTAGCCCTAGCGTCATAATTCCTTTTTCAACCTTATAGCCGGCAAATTGCACCATATAAGACGAAACCAAAGGCATTGGTAAACCATTAAAATTAACTGTTACGTTGTAATCACCCAAATAAGGACTAATTTCACCTTTAACATCAACAGGCGCCAAATCATAAGCATTACCTTTTAATGCAACAATGATTTTTGACTTTTGCTCAGAAGAAAAGCCGACAGCGCCACCATCCAGATTTTTAATTTGAGCCGCAAAGGGCAGAATTAATGAAAAATCTGAAAAATCAGAAGAGCCATTCGTTATCTTAATTTTACCCAATTCAAAATAAGGCTTGACCAGTTCAGCAGGCTTACTAGGGTCTGTTTTTGTAAGGCCATCAGGCTTACTGTTATCAGCGACAAGAATATTATTAAAATTTAGTGTCTTATCTTTTCTGATAAGCACCTTGACATAAGGCTTATCAATTATAAGCTCTGAAGCGACAAACCGATTGCCCAATAAATCAACATCCACACCTTTAAAGGTTAATTCATCCCATTTAACCAAGTCTTTATGAACCTTTTGATCTCGAATGACTAGATTGGAAACGCCATAATTACCCTTAAATTTAAAATCCAGTTTATCTTCCTTTTGTTTAACGACCGCTACATTGCCATCAATATGCAATGCACCGTCTATCACATCAATCTGTACGAATTTATCAAAATAAGGTTGAAAATTTTCAAGCTCGATGTTTTTGGTATCAAGGTTTAAACTGGCAGAAAGAGGTGAAATCACCGTATTGCCTTTAAGTGCAATGACTCCTGTGTTATTCATTCCGACACTGAGCTCAACCGGCAAACTAACACCGCTCTGATTACTGTAGCTTGCAAGCTTTAGATTAACGGGTTTAAAGCTCATGGTTACTGGCTTTTTCTGCATCTGATCTTCAAAATTTAAGCCGAAATTAGTAAAGCCCATGGTGTTGACCTTTATTTTCCATGTTGCTGTTTGAGGTTTAACAGTTTCCGCCACGGTTTTTTCAATACTTATTTTTTCGGCGTCAGAAACTGATAACAATGCATCATAATTAAGGTTGCCTTCAGGATTTAACCACGCCTGAAACTCAGCATCCTTTGCTGTAACAGCATCCAATAATAATTCCTGCTTACCAAGATTAAAGTCAATTCCTTGTAAGTTAAGAGTGGGAAGTTTGACCAAATCTTTTTTTTGATTTTTTTCTTTCAGTGACGGGTCACGAAGTATTAGTTTTGCAACAGCTGCATTGCCCTTAAAAGTAAAATCTAACTCATCTTTAATTGGCGTTGCGACAACTGCATTGCCGTCAATATTTAATTTTCCATCGATAACATCAAGGTTTATATACTTATTGATATAATCTTGGGCGCTTTCTAAGCCAATATTTTTGGCGTCAACCGTAATTTTTGCCGAAAATGGCTGTATGCCCGTATCACCAACGAGCTTTATTAATCCTGATTTATTTAATACAGCATCTAATTGAAAAGGGGCTACTGAACCCGACTCACTACTATAATTAGTCAGCTTAAAATTAATCGGCTTAAACGTCATAAGCTCAGGTTTTTTAAAACTCCGATTTTCAAACATCACACCAAAATTATTTAAGGCAATTGTTTTGATTGTTATATTTAAAGGCGTTGTATTAGGTTCTGCTGTATTCACAGATGTCTTGCTAGAACTATTGTTACCCGTTTCAGAACTAGGGAAAAATGGTTGAAAATTTATAACGCCTTGAGCATTCAACCATGCCTGAAAATCAGCATCATTTGCTGTAACAGATTCAATGACAAGACTTTGATTTTCAGAATTAAAATCGATGCCTTGTAAAGAAAAAACGGGGATTTTAATCAGTGAGTTGCTTTGATTTTTGTCAAAAAACTCAAAATCGCGTATTTCAAATACAGCGCCCTTGATTGCAAACTTCAAGTCTTTTTCGTGATAACTAACCTTATAATTAGCATTAAGCAGTTCATAACCTTTTAATTTAAAAGGCACTGTTTCGGGCATAGTCATTGCCTGGATAGTTTCCAGCGCTATATTATCAAGCTTGATATGTCCCTCTGAAGACCATGGCTTTATGCTGGCTGTTCCTTCCCAGTCCATGTGTCCACCCGTTTTTAATTCTAAACTTAAGCCCAATCGAGCTAGCTTATCAACACGCGTGGTTAAGTTTTCAATATCGATATTAATTGCATCAACATCTTCTATTACTGAGGTGTTAAAGCGGGCATCTTCCCATAATATTCTACCGCTAGAGAGCGCCAACTTGATAATATCAACAGGGAATACCTGGGTGTCTTGCGCTTTGTTTTCGTTAGGTTGGGGCTTAAATAAATCATTGAAATTGAATACCCCGTCTTTATTTCTGACGATATGAACAAAAGGGGTTTTGAAAGAAACTTCAGTAAAAGCCAGTGCTAACTTTTTTATTGATTGAAACAGTCCGACTTCAATATAAAAATCATCTATAGTAACAAAAGGCTGTCCATTATGCTCTTGCAGTTCAAATCCTTGTATATTGACAGCCAAAGGGAAGGGATTAATCTGAACTTTTGAAATTAATGCTTTTCTTCCGGTTTCTTGTTGGATGGCTTCTGGTAGTTTTGACTTTAGAAAGACGGGTAAAATAAAAAAACAGATTGTGATATAAATCAACAAAATACCGGATAATACAATCAGAGGTGTTTTTTTTTCAGATAAAATGCGTCGAATTTTCATAAGTCCCCATAGTATTTTATCTGCTTACCTATTAGTGTTTAGTCAAGAATAAGGCTTTTTATAGCCCTCTTCTTGTTAACTAAACTATATCGCTTTTTATCCTTATAAATCAAGATAACCTGTTTCTTCATGAAGCGCATTATCAAGTCCTTCAACCTCTTCATCAGGGGTTACCCGCAGACCTATCCATTTCTCGAGAAACTTCAAAATCAAAAAGCTAAAAAAAGCACTCCAAGACGCAGTTACAACGACTGCTAAAGCTTGAATACGAACTTGATCTATTATTGATACACCATCTTGCAATCCAAGCCCACCTAAACTGCTGGCAGCAAAAACACCCGTTAATAACGATCCGACAATACCGCCTACACCATGAACAGGAAATACATCCAAAGAGTCGTCTATTTTTAAAACACGCTTTACATATTGAGTAGCATAAAAACAGACTATTCCAGCAACAATACCAATTATCAGGGCACCTCCAGGACCAACGAATCCTGACGCTGGAGTAATGGTCCCCAATCCCGCAACCATGCCAGTCACTATACCTAAAACACTAGGCTTGCCAAAACGCTTCCATTCAATAAACATCCAGGTTAAAGCGCCTGAAGCCGCACCAATATGCGTTGCCAACATTGCCATGCCTGCGCGTCCGTCTGCTGTTAAAGCACTACCGGCATTGAAACCAAACCAACCTACCCATAACATACCTGCACCTGTGACCACCATCGTCATATTATGAGGTGGCATGGCAGTGTTTGGAAAACCTTTTCTTTTACCCAAAACCAAAGCAGCAACTAAAGCCGCAACGCCTGCATTAACATGAATAACAATGCCGCCGGCAAAGTCCATAACACCTAAATTAGCCAACCAGCCACCACCCCAAATCCAGTGACAAATTGGCATATATACAATAATTAACCACAAACAGCTAAACCAAAGCATAGCAGAAAATTTCATACGTTCCGCAAAAGCACCTACAATTAAGGCAGGTGTAATGATCGCAAAAGTCATTTGAAACATAAAATAAACAGCTTCCGGGATATCACCTATTAATGCAGACGTATTTATACCCGGAAGAAATATCTTTGAAGCGCCGCCTATGAGCTTTTGGAGTTCACCGCCATCGGTAAAAATAAAACTGTAAACACCTGCCAACCAAAGAATCGAAACTATGCAAGTAATTGCAAAACATTGCATGAGTACGGATAACACATTTTTGCTTCTAACCAATCCTGCATAAAACAATGACAGCCCAGGAATTGTCATAAATAAAACCAATACCGTTGAGGTTAATACCCACGCTGTATTGGCTTGATTCAGTTGATCAGCTAACGCTAAATTTGGAAGTAATAACAAGCCTACCAAAGGCTTTTTAATGGAAATAAAACACATCTTTCTAAATCGCATCCTCACCGGTTTCGCCGGTTCTGATACGAACAACCTCTTCTAAATTAGAAACAAATATCTTTCCATCTCCAATTTTTCCAGTGTTTGCAGCTTTAACGATGGTGCTGACTGCTTTTTCTACCATATCATCAGCAACAGCAATTTCAAGTTTAACCTTGGGCAAGAAATCAACGACATACTCTGCGCCTCTGTATAGCTCGGTGTGCCCTTTCTGGCGACCAAAACCTTTCACTTCCGTTGCGGTAACACCAGCAACGCCTATATCAGATAATGCTTCTCTCACATCATCCATTTTGAATGGTTTAATTATCGCTGTTATTAATTTCATCTTATCTCCATTGTATTATTGAGTAAAAGGATTGTTATTTCAGGAGTGCCATAATAGTGAATAATCAATCAACATACAATTAATAGACAATGTGTTTTTTAAATTAGACAGGACTCCATTATATTTTTATCATCAAATCTTACGTTAAATCGAAACATTTAAATTTGGTTAATCATAATCAAGCTTATTGTTTTACAGTAACAGGTTTATCAACCTAGCTTAGTGCTGTAGTATTATGCGAAAACTTTTACCCACCCGCTAATGGCATCTGCTGGCATTTTAAGCGAACCTTTTAATACCTATTAACAATCTTTGATTGAAACCCTATGCTAAAATTTTTTTTACGCTGGCTACTGATTTTTTTATACAAAGTCGAAATAAAAGGCTTGGATAATTACGCTAAAGCCGGAAAAAGGGTGTTAATTATAGCTAACCACACCTCTTTTCTAGATCCTTTATTGCTCGGTGTATTTTTACCCAACCAAATAACTTTTGCGATAAACACACAAATTTCTCAACGCTGGTGGCTAAAACCATTCTTGAGATTATCACGAGTGTTTCCAATGGATCCTACGCACCCTTTATCCTTAAAAGATTTGATTCATCATCTTGAAAATGACACCAAAACCGTCATTTTCCCCGAAGGCCGAATCACCGTTACCGGCTCATTAATGAAAATTTATGATGGAACGGGCATGGTCGCTGACAAATCCCAAGCGACCATTCTACCGGTACGTATATCGGGCGCTCAATATACGCATTTTTCAAAGCTGCACAGAATCGTTCGTTTACGTTTCTTTCCTAAAATCACTATTCATGTTTTACCGCCTGAATATATTTCAGCGCCAAAGTCTCTAAAGGGCAAAGCTCGCCGCGAATACTGTGGTCATCTTTTATCAGACATTATGACTAAAATGATGTTTACTACCAGTCCTTATCGCCAATCCATTTTCTCCAACCTCCTTGAGTCCCGAAAAATACACGGTGGCAAACATAAAATAGCAGAAGACCTTGATCGCAGCACCTTATCTTATGACAACTTAATCACACGTAGCATCGCCATTGGCTATGCGTTAAAAAATATAACTACTGTCGGTGAAAATGTGGGGGTTTTTCTGCCAAACTCCACGAAAACGCTTATCACTATTTTAGGGTTACAATTACACGGCCGTATTCCTGCGATGCTAAATTACTCTATGGGTTCAGCCAGCATACTGTCTGCTTGTAAAACAGCGCAAGTTAAAACGGTATTAACCTCTCACCGATTTATAGAAATGGGTAATTTAAACGAAGAGGCTAACCAGCTAAGCAAACATTGCTCATTAGTGTATCTTGAAGATTTGGCCAAAAACATTTCTGCGCTGGACAAATTTACTGCGCTAATCAAAAGCAAGACTACGACTTTTTGGTATACCGATAAACAAAAAAATCCTGATAATCCGGCAGTGGTTTTATTTACCTCGGGTTCTGAAGGCACACCCAAAGGCGTAGTGCTTTCACACGCCAACATCATTGGCAATCTTAAACAATTGGAAGCCTGTATAAGTTTTAATGCCAAGGATATTGTGCTCAACTACCTGCCCATGTTTCATTCCTTTGGTTTTACAGTTGGCACCATGCTACCGATTATAAATGGCATGAAAACCTTCTTTTATCCAAGCCCTCTGCATTTCAGCGTTATCCCTGAAATTGCTTATGAAACTCACGCTACCATCATGTTTGGCACCAACACCTTTTTAACGGCTTACGCAAAAAAAGCACACGCCTATGACTTTTATAATATGCGCTATGTGGTTGCCGGAGCTGAAAAGTTACAAGAAAATACTCGCCAAATCTGGGCTGATAAATTTGGCATTAGAATCCTAGAAGGCTATGGTGCTACAGAAACCTCACCAATAACCTCAGTTAATACGCCGCTTTATCATAAAGCAGGTACTGTAGGCCGCTTTATGCCCTGCATGGATTACAAACTGGAGCCAATACCTGGAATCAATGATGCTGGACAGTTGCACGTTAGCGGCCCGAATATCATGTTGGGCTATCTATTGGCAGACAACCCAGGCAAACTAGTTGCTCCTGAATCAATTTATGGCAAGGGCTGGTATGATACTGGCGATATTGTTCATGTTGATGATGAAGGTTTTATTAGTATACGGGGTCGCAGTAAACGTTTTGCCAAAATCGGTGGCGAAATGGTTTCCTTAGCCGCTGTAGAACAGTTGGCGATGAATGCGTGGCCGGATGGGCATCATGCTGTAATCAGCGTACCGGATGCAAAAAAAGGAGAGCAGATTATCCTGTTCACTTCTCAAAAAAAGGCTACACTTAGTGAACTATTCGCTGCATCTCCAGGCGTTTCCAATATCAATTTTCCCAAGAAGATTTTAATTGTAGAATCAATTCCTGTTATGGCGACTGGTAAAACAGATTACCCTGCGGTTACTGCGCTGATTAATATTACTAATGATCAATGAGTTCAGATTGATATTTGATTAGACCAGTAGTTCTTAAACCTAAGTGGGAGAGACATGATTAGATATAAGTTCATCATCTAAAGCCAATTATCTTTAATTGCCGTGTATGGTTTATTCGCATAGAATTAAAGCGTATTTTTGTAGTCAATAAAACGACTTCGTGTTACACAATAAGAGGGATATAAAAATGTCTGAAACAATGAAAATTGTATTAGCTGTTCTTGGGGTTTTTGCTGCAGGTTTTATTTTAGTGGCGACCAGTAAAAATGAAACTAATGAACAAAGAGAAGCCGCATCATCAATCAGAAATCTCGTCGCAATACAGACGATGGCAAATGATAAATGCCCACAAATAATTAAAGAAAAAACGGGGGAACAAGTCTATTTTCCATCACAAACTAAAAGCGACAAAGAAACCTACGTTACTTTAATGTGGGAAGGTGAAAACATTAAAACCGGCGGCTTCAAAAAAGCTAGCTGTACTGTCCTAGGCTCTTTAGGTGGGATTTCTGAGCTAATTATTGATGATAAAATCATTATAAAGAAATAAATCCAGCTTAATATTGCCCCAATCAAACAACCAAGTCTCTACAGAAAACACAAACAGGAGCATCAATCATCCAATTTAAAGGGGTGATCAGAAATCAATATGCTAAATCAACAAAAAAATAATTTTTATGACAAAAAGAATAGTTAAGGGAGTTTTAAAAACATGGAAAGAAGATCGGGGATTTGGATTTATAAAACCCGATAATGGCGGAAAAGATATTTTTATACATATCTCTTCACTAAACAGCGAGAGTCGAAGACCCACAACAGGCGATATCATTCATTACCAAGTAGGTAAAGATAATCGAGGTAAATTTAAAGCCATTAACGCCCAAATTGAAGGCGTTAACATTACAAAAATAAAGCATGGCGGATTATTAAAAATAAATAACCCTAAAATAGTGTTTATAACTCTGGCTATAGGTTTAATAACTATCTCTATTGCTGCAGCTATCTATCTATCTATCCAATAACTGATAGCAGTTTATAACGCGCACCTTGAAAATATCAGGTGCGCGTTATACTTTCTGTAAAGTCACAAATTTAAGCTTTTATATTTCTTCTCATAGCTAATTGAAAATCAGCCTATATATGCACAACTGCCTATTTTATTACTGAGAACTGCTTTGTCGCATCTGGCTTCTGGCACGAATCAGCGCACCGATTACGACAATCAACAACGCCGCCAAAGAAAATTCCAATAATAAAAATGCAGCAATTTTAAAATAAGCAAATAGCGGATTAACAAACCGAACCAACCAACCGCCCGCCTCATCGGCTAATGCTGAAAGGTAAGTTAAGGCACTCAACCAAATTTTTAACCGTACAGAGAAGTCTGTCATCAGCATTAAATGCGTTAATGTCACAATTAACATGCCCATCGAAAACAGATGAAAATGCGAAACTTCCAACATACCCTGATAACTTCTTGGCTGCGTGAAATTTTCTTCAGATCCTAGATAATAAACAATCACAGAACTAGGCTTTAAGTCCATATGATGAAAATACATCAAAGCGTTACTAAGCCACAGCAAAGCGATATAACCCAGAAACATTAATACCAAAGCATTTAATAAAGACTTACGCTGTTGTTCGCCGGTTACAAAATAACGCATTATTCTGACGCCTTATTTTTTATCATGACTTGATAAATCGCCATCACTTTTCGAATACCGTTGATTGCTGAGCGTGTACTCAATGTTGCGCCACTTATACCATCAACGCCCTTATTGAAATCCATTTCTGACAGTGGACGCTTATAAAGCTTATCAAACCAACCTTGAGGCGGCAAATATTCAGGGGGTTCATGAAAAGCAAGCGTTATAACCTTACTTAGCTCACCATCGGGTGTTAACAAAATCATCAAGGTTTCAGGTTTGGTTCTAACAGTAGTCGTTTCAATCGCAGCATAACCCAATATCTTATCTTGGTTTTTTCCTACATAGAAAGTAAACAGGCCGGAATCTAATTTAACTTTGGCATCTTTCTCTATTTTAGCTGCCTGCTCCTCATCAGGAAATAACGATAACGACTCTATTTGTGTACTCGCTCCAAATGCTAATTCCATTGCCTCAGACTTACTATAAAAAATAGTAGCCAAACTGGGTGTTATTACGAACCATAGTAAACCAAAAAATATAAACTTAATCATTTTCATAATAGATATCCATTCATCAATGCAATAGGCCATGAATGTATTATATTGCCAAAAACCAAATAGGTAGTGAGATATTCATATTACTTAGAATATCTCACTAGGATTATGGCTGCTAACCGTTTGACCGCTTGGAAAGCGAGATAGCAAACATCCTACGCTATGAACGAAAAAAATCCTCGCTCCTAGAAAATAAAACCAAAGCCAAGGTTAAAGTCATCCGGTAAATTGCCGGATGCAGCACTAAAGTTACGATAATCCGCCTTAATTACGACCTGAGAAATAGGCTTGTATTGCAAACCAAACTGAACAATGTGCTGATTCAAAGTGGGATCATTAGGATAGTTTGCAGGTGTTCCTGCCATCGTATTCAGCTTTTCATAGCGGAAGAAAGGGGCCAGATATTGTGGAGTATCTTTAATCAACCAAGGCAATACATCATAGCCAACTTCTGAATACCAGCCGTAATTTTGTGAACCTACGACTCCTTGACCATTATTAATGGCTAAATTGGCAGCACTAATCGTGCCGGCATCATTAATAAATCCCCATGAACCTAACGCCCTAAACTCCAAGCCTCGATATTTCCATTGCACATGAGATTCATAAAGCTGGGTAAAAACATTGGCTTTTTGACCGTTATATGCCTGATTTTGACCGGAATTACCAACATACGCAGAACCACCAACATTTACGCCAGGTAGTGCCTCTGGATCATAATTCAGTTGCGCAACATATCCAAAATTTTCAGCCAGCGCTTGACTGCCTCCGCCTTTACCTTCAGTAATACCTGCCGAACTAAAACCTTCAGCATTTAACCCATTAACGACATAAGCCGTATAATTTAGTTCAGGTGTTATGGCACCAAACAGACCAACCCCCATTTCTCGCCAGGTAGATGGGATTATTACCTGCTCAACAACAGGTCGATGATTACCAAAATAAAAGAGCGGTTCATGAATTCTATTAATTAACCCCATTGGCATTAGAACCAAGCCCGTACGAACATTAGCGAGAGGATCAATAAAAAAATCCAACGAAGCAAATTCAACTGACACCTCACCTTTTACTTCATCACCTTCTCCAGAAGTACCATGTTCAAACTCAATTTCACTATTAAAAAGAATTTTATCAGTAAACTTGTAACCTAAATACATAACGATACGTTCAAGATCAGCATTGCTAGGATGTTGAAGCGTACCATCAGCATTCATTTTTCCTTGATCACTAACCACATCCTGATAAAAAGCTTCTCCATAGCCACCAATCGACAACCCCTTACCGACCTGATAAACCTTTGATGCCGCAGGCCCCATACCATAGGCGCTTTTAAGCTGCTTCTCTTCAGGAATAGCCAAATTAGTCCGTAACTTCTCGACTTCCTGACTCAAGACATCCGTTTTTCGTTCCAATTTTTTCACAGCACTGCTAGCGACTTGAGTATCAGCGCTTTGTGTGCTAACTACTTTATTAATTTTGGCCTCGGAATTCTGAACATTGCCGGTAGCTACTTTTGTCTCCGGTGTTTGCAAAGTGCTGTTCGCAACTTTACTCTCCCCTTTAGCCATACTGGCTTTCATTTCATCAATTTGCTTTTGCTGTGCTTGGATAATTTTCCACATATCTTCAATAGTTTGCGGTTTTTCTAATGCATTAACAGGGACACTTAACGTGATTAATGCCGCTGCTAGCACTGCTCTTTTTACTAATGGTTTTCCCTTATGCTTCATAATTGCATCCTCATATTTTCAGTTAATTAATTTTAACGTGACAAATATGTAAATGCAAATCATTGTTATTTGCAAAGGCTAATGTATTGCCAACAAAAAGCGCTAGCGTGACTGATTGAAAATATTACTTGGTTATAGTTACCATAAGTAATACGATAAAATATACTTTAAGCGTTTACGGTTGCGGATTTTTAATAAATCAAAAAGCCCAATTTAGGCTGTGTTAGCGATAGCATAACCCAACACGTTTACACCGACCTTTTTGCTCATCAGTTAAATTTTTTGGTGTCAATGCCTTAAAACCCATGATTGACATTGATCATATTAATCAATATGATCAATGTGTCTACAACGGAGAATTAACATGATTAACGAAGTAAATGCTGCTGTATTCCGACAAAATCTGGGTGAAATGCTCAATCAAGTTCAATACCGCCATGACTCTATATTAATTAAAAAAGACGGAAAGGCTGTGGCTGCCTTGGTTGATACACAACTATTTGATCGGATACGCCGATTTAAAGATCGCTTTGAGATACTAAGCCAGCGTCTTGCCGAAGCTTATTCGACTATTCCAGAAGAAGGCGGCCTGAATGAAATCGATACTATTGTTTCCGAAACCAGGCATTCTTAACGCTTATTATGACCCATGTTTGCATCGTTTTAGATACCAATGTTTTACTTTCTGGTACTGCCTATCCAAATTCCATCCCAGGAAAAATTGTCGCGGCATGGCAAAGTGGTAGTTTAGATGTGGTACTTTCCCAATATAATTTAGACGAATTGCTACGCGTCCTTCCAAGACTTAATCATCGCTTGGGTTGGACTAATTCCGAAATGCGCGATTTTGTGGATAGTTTGGCTTTTCTCGCTGATCTGGTTGAACCTGAACCAATAGAAGATCCCCAGCTTCGCGATGCCGCTGACCAACCTGTTCTTGGAACACTTCTGGCTTCAAACGCCAACTATCTTGTTACCGGGGACAAAGATTTACTTGCCTTATCCCATCTTCATTCTATTATCAAGCCAGCTGACTTTTGGCAATTACATGGAAATTGATCTGAAATGACTGCTATAAAAAACCAGCTATGGACAAACAAACCAAAGGAACAGGCTCCGTTCTGGAAGTCGGCAATATTTTTGGCATTCAAAGTAAAATTAAAGGCTATCAACGGCACACCATTCATTAAAACCACGCTCATGGCTTCTGGCGGTATGTCATGATCAAACCTTTCACCGAGTGTTAAATTCAGAATATCCATGTGCAAGCCTTCGAGTACTAATGATGCACTATTATACTTTATCCACTTGGTTTAATTATTGGCCTTGCGAAATTTGTTAAGACCAAGAAAACGGACACCCATTCAATGAATTTAAGCTTTACGAATTAGGTTAAGTTATCAACCACTAATTCTAAATCCACAACACGATCAAAATGCTTGATATTACCTGTAGCCAAGTGTATTTTATTTGCCAATGCCGTCGCTGCTATCAGTAAATCTTCAGCTTCAATTAACAAGCCTTTCTTTTTCAAATCTTGATAAATAGTAGCCGCCTGTTCTGCACAATGACTATCAAAATCCAGTACGGTCATGTTGCTAAACATGGCTTTCCAATAAGCATCTTCGTCCTGATTATCACCACGTAATAATTCATACACCGTAATACTGGATACAGCAAATTGATACGATTTTATCGTTAACTGATACAAAAACGTTGTATCTTTATGCGCTTTCTTGGCGCGTTTATGAGCAATCAGTACATTCGTGTCGAGGCAAATTATTTCCATTGTTGCAAATGCCGTCTTTTTTCTTCAATAGCAATATATTCATCATCCGACATTTCCGGACTATCAAGTAAAAATTGTTGAAATGCAGTGCGTAACGAGATGTCATCATCTAAAGGCACAATGGTTAATTCGACACGTTTAGCATGAAAACCTTCAGGCACATGAATATGTATGACACCATTCACAACGTCAGCGTATTGTTTTATCGGATTTAAGTTCATCATTAAATACTCCTCGAATCATCTTGATTTTAATAAACGGCGCTCAACAGTTTAAAAAACTACTCGATGTCAATCTTAACACTATTGCTTACTAAAAATGCACATCAATCGGTTTGTAAAACTCCTGCGGATTTAGTTCCAGCAATTGTGACCTCAAGCGGGCTGCTTCGCATTAGCAGAAGAAACTAAAGTTTCGTCACCTTCGCCCAAGTCTAACTGCGAAAAAATCGCATAAGCGCTATTTTCTTGGGAAATAGGCTCGGAAGTTTCAAGCAATATCAATTTAGCGTGCTTCCCATACCAGTTTTTGTAAATCGCAGGCAAACATATTTGCCCATCTTTTTCAATCATTGCTTCTAACTCAATGGCCTGCATAAGCACTACACCTCATGATAAATTAAGAATTAAAATAAATAACCGAAAACTTTGCCACTATTCATAACCCATACCCAATTCTTGAGCTTGGGCAGCTAAGTCATCGAGGGCTTTGAATCGGGCTTCATCAATTCGTTGCTTATAGTCAAACACATCATTTGCCAAAACTCGTCGGTGCGTACCCACTTTTCTAAACGGAATTTTACCCTGCTCCAACAAATTAACTAAATGTGGCCGACTTACATTTAACAACTCTGCCGTTTCCTGACTAGACAATTCCGCATGAATTGGCATCACTGTGATGGCATTGCCTTTAGACATTTCCGTTAACATAGCGAGTAATAAATTTATAGCATCGGTATGGCTACCATCTTTAGCGGCCAACATGGCCGCTTCCAAGTCGTCAACTAGGGCTTTTATCTGTTAAGGGTATATCCGGATTTGGAAAGAAAGGGTTGTTGGTTAATTTATCAATCACATTTCTAAAAAAACTGATTTTTTCTGCTACTGAAAATTTATTAAAATCTAATAATGCTTTGGTTTTTTTCATCACATTCACCTCTTTAAATAAAAAATTCAACTCATTACTAGCTCTAGACGAATAATTTAAAATTTCTATGTGGTTTCAATATATTTTTATCTGACGTGAGTCTTTAAACAACAGATGTTGACTGGCAGGTATTAAATTTCATAAGCTTTGGCTCGCC
>SESH01040667.1_pt1 | contig 24484 bp, 19 predicted proteins | sample 3171561 | NCBI WGS metagenome assembly SESH01 (sample SAMN10866947, study PRJNA518727) | freshwater metagenome | biome: subpolar coniferous forest; feature: holomictic lake; material: water; isolation source: holomictic Lake 442 2011 16.5 m and 2014 13 m | place: Canada: near Kenora, Ontario
GACCAGCAAATTGGCACCGTCCTCGGTTCCCAGGAAAACCCCCAAAGCTTCGACCCTAGCCAGGAGGCGCACCAAATCATCCTCGCCACCCAGCGCGAACACAGCGTCAATCAAGTCGTGACGTACACCACGCTCGCGCAACACAACCTTGAGACGATCGGCAAAGAATTCGAGAACGTCTTGCCTAACCTTAGTTCGATCAACCACAAGCTCTTGCATAATACCATTGGCTACTGCTCGCTGACAATTCATCCTGATACTCATAACTTTATCTATATGCAGATCTAGCGATAAACGGATAAATTCGAACAGATTAATACTCAGCCGATTCTCAAGCACCAACCGAATCACCCCCAGTGCGGCCCGGCGCAAGGCGTACGGGTCCTTAGAGCCAGTCGGCTTTTCGTCTATACCAAAAAAACCGACCAGACTATCTAGCTTGTCGGCCAGCGCCACCGCCACACTGACCGGCGCGGTCGGACACGAATCGGTAGGTCCCAGCGGCTTATAATGAGCGGCGATAGCATCGGCCACCGCCGGGTTCTCACCATCGGCCAGGGCATAGTAACGCCCCATAACTCCTTGAAGTTCGGGGAATTCACCCACCATGCCGGTGGTCAGATCAGCCTTGGCCAGCAAAGCGGCACGCTTGGCCTGATCAGCATCGGCACCAATTTTTTCGGCTAACGCCGCCACCAGTTCTTGCAACCGTTCAATCTTGTCATGAACCGTACCAAGCTTGGCGTGGAAGGTGATCGCCTTCAGTGCCTCGACCCGGCTTTCCAAGGTTGCCTTGCGGTCCTGGTCCCAAAAGAAACGCGCGTCCGAAAGGCGTGCCCGCAGCACCCTTTGGTTGCCGGCCACCACCGCCAGCCCACCATCATCGGTAACCATGTTGGCCACCACCACGAAGCGCGGCCCCAGCGCGCCGTTGGCCGTACGTGTGGCGAAATACTTCTGGTGCGTACGCATGGAGGTGATCAATACCTCGGCCGGCACATCCATGAACCGTTGATCGATGGTCCCCAGCAATACCACCGGCCACTCGACCAATCCCGCGACTTCATCCAACAGCCCATCATCGGGGGCGATGGTCAGACCCTCGGCGGCAGCAAGCCTTGCTGCGTCGGCCGCAATCAGCGCCTTGCGTTCGTCGCGATCCAGTAAGACGTACGCCTTACGTAGCCCGTCCCGATAGGCCGCGTACGAATCAACAGTAAAGGCGTCTGGAGCCATGAACCGGTGCCCGCGCGTGCTGGCACCAAACGGCAGTTGCGTCGCAGAAAGCTCACCAGCCATGCAAACATTGCCCTCAGGCCGAGGCGGCATCTCGCGGGCAGCGATAGTCAAGCCACCCTCCAGTAACTTGCCGTCAAATAATGCAATAATCGAATGCAGCGGACGGACCCAACGGAATGTAGTATCCGACCAGCGCATAGATTTAGGCCAAGTCATTTCACGGATAACCGCCTCGACCAAGGCTGGCAGTACTTCAGCGGTAGTCCGGCCCGGCTTTTGGATAACAGCAAACCAAAAGACACCCTTGCCGGTGTCGCGTTTTTCACACTGCTCAAGACTGGTAAAGCCGACGCTCTTGAGAAAGCCAGCCGCAGCGGCCTCGGGCGCGCCAACCCTTGGCCCGCGCTTTTCTTCGCAGACATCAGGCTGAGCTAACGGCAGACCGTACACCACCAAAGCCAACCGGCGCGGCGTCGATTGAGCCTCGGCCCTATCGAATGACAACCCCGCCGCCTTCAGCTTCTCGGTGGCAAGACGCCTGAAATCATCCGCACCCCGAGCCTGCATCCGGGCCGGAATGTCTTCGGAGAACAGTTCGATGAAAAGTTCGGCCATACCCTTGTCCTCTCGCCCCAATACTTGCCGCTTATTTTGTGCGCCGGGTACGCTGACGGTTCATCTCTTCCATTCGGGAAAGATTATCCATGCTCCGGTTAATTGCTTCCAAGGCCATCTCGGCAGCCCTCTGCATCACCATCAGCGATTCGAGCCGGTCGGCGTGCTCCTGAAGATGAGCAACATTGCTCTGTTTGTAATAATCATCCGCAGCCGCCGAGGTTGCCACGATCAGCTCCCACGACAAATCGTCAAGGAAGTCGGAAAGCTCAGCGCGCCGTTCGATATACCAATCGGCCAGGCGCTTTCGCTCGTCTTCCATTGTCGGACGTTCCCTCGCCTCCGCAGTCAGCGTCCTGATCCTTCAAGCCAAGCTTCGCAGCACGCCTTGGCCAAAGTCCGTACCCGGCCAATAAAGGCCGCGCGCTCGACCACACTAATCACGCCACGAGCATCAAGTAGATTAAAGAGGTGGCTAGCCTTGATACACTGATCATAAGCAGGCAAAGCCAGCTTCTGACCGAGCAGAGCTTGGCACTCGGCCTCGGCATCCTTAAAGTGCCGTAGCAGAGACTCGGTATTGGCGTGCTCGAAATTGAAGGCCGAAAATTCTCGTTCGGCCCGAAGGAAAACATCGCCATAGGTAACGCCGGCCCCGTTGAAGTCGAGATCGTAGACGTTCTCAACCCCCTGCACATACATGGCCAGCCGCTCCAGGCCGTAAGTCAGCTCGACTGCAACCGGATCGCACTCAATGCCACCAACCTGCTGGAAATAGGTGAACTGAGTAACTTCCATGCCATCGCACCAGACCTCCCAGCCAAGTCCCCAGGCACCCAGCGTCGGGCTTTCCCAGTCATCCTCGACAAAGCGGATGTCGTGGTGCGCCGGGTCGATGCCAAGCATACGCAAGCTGTCCAGGTAGAGTTCCTGGGCATCGGGCGGCGACGGCTTCAGAATCACCTGATACTGGTAATAATGCTGAAGTCGGTTTGGATTTTCGCCATAGCGACCGTCCTTTGGCCGTCGTGACGGTTGTACATAGGCGGCTTTCCATGGCTGCTTCCCCAGCGCGCGCAGGGTGGTTGCAGGATGAAAAGTCCCCGCCCCAACCTCCATGTCGTAGGGCTGAAGGATAACGCACCCTTTGTCCGCCCAGTACGCTTGAAGCTTGAGGATAAGCGCCTGAAAGCTCAGGCAGCGATCACTGGTAGCCCCTGTCGGCGCCATGGCCGGTTCCCATGACAGTTTGTGTGAACCGAACCATACAAGCCCACCCGCACAGAATCAAGCGCCGCTGGCCGTCGGCCCTTTTCTAACAAAATTAAAATCAACCGCTGGGGATAATCGGCGTAAACACAGCCACGAGCACCAACAGGCACTCCGCCGAATTATCAAACGGTGCGGGGCAGATACGAAGCCACGTTTGGTGGCGTCGGCGTTTGGCGACGTCTGGGCGAATTCGACCTTGCCCGCTAGCGCTGGTGGCACCAGCTCAGGCGATAGCTGCCCGACGAGGCTGAGCTGTCCATTCTTCTTCGGCCGCATTCCCTTGCGTAATCTCAACAAGTTCAAAGGCTGCAGCATCCGCAAACATCGCCTTCAAAAGCTGGTTGTTAAGGTGGTGTCCAGAGCGCCAGCCATGGAAATGGCCGACAATTCGATGACCAGCAAGGTAAAGATCGCCGACGCTATCCAGTATCTTGTGGCGGACGAACTCATCCTCATAGCGCAGACCGCCCTCATTGATTACGGCATCGCCGCTGATTACCACGGCGTTATCAAGCGAACCGCCACGGGCCAATCCGTTGCGGCGCAGCTCCTCAACCTCGTGAAGAAAACCAAAAGTGCGAGCACGCGACACTTCTTCCTTGAAGGCACCCTCAACCAACTCGAGGCTGCCGACACGATGAGTCATCACCTTGCTGTCAAAGGCGATCTCAAAGCTGAAACTAGATCCGGCACTCGGGCTCAACGTGGCACGCCGCCCCGCATCCCCAACCGCGATCTGGCGGCGCAAACGCAGCACCTTGCGTCGGGCCTTCTGCTCCTTGATACCAACGCACTCGATCAAGAAGACGAACGGCGCGCTGCTGCCGTCCATGATCGGCACCTCGGGTCCGTCGATCTCAATCACCGCGTTATCAATGCCAACTCCGGCCAGCGCCGCCATAACATGCTCTACCGTGCCGACATTAATGCCACGGCCGTTACCAATAACCGTGCATAGCCTAGTATCTACAACATGATCCCAGCGCGCCGGAATAACGGCACCACCGCCGCGAGGATCAGTTCGCACAAAGGAAATTCCTGCATCGACTTCTGCAGGATTAATCCTGAGAGAAACCTGGGCACCTGAATGCAGGCCGACACCGGCGCAATGAATAGGGCGCTTCAGCGTCCGCTGATACAGTCCCACGTCATTTCCTTCATGCTGGCTCAAGATCAATTCCTGTCTGGCTCTAGGCCTCCTGGTACCGACCGCAGTTAACAAGACATTAACCGTTCGTCTACCAGATGTCGGCCCGCGTGATAAAGACTGGCTCCAATTCATACGCATTCCACATAGCAACATTAAGCGCAGCAAACAAATCAACCTTTGTTTCCAATTGTTACGTTGCAGCGCACACTGGAACAGAATCTCTTAAGGCAGAGACCATTTCGAAAAAAAGCCTTCCGCCCTGATAAATGGAGCGGAAGGCGTGCAGTCGGTCCAAAGGTAAGCCCACGAGTTGCGGGCGCACCCAGTATGAGGAGGCCTCTAATGGGTTAACATCGAAGGCCATTTAGCATTATTATCGAATCAGTTGGCCTGACGACGCAGGAACGCTGGAATATCGAGCACGTCCTCTTCGACACGGCTTAACTTGACACGATCACCTTCGGGCTGCCGAGAACCCGACGGCCCCTTGCCCGCTGGCTGCGCCGGCTGTTGCAGGCGAGCTGGTGGAGAAGCCACAGAAGCCACAGGAGCGGCTCGAGTCGGCGGCACCTCCCGCTCCTCGCTTTCCTCCTGACTCCGCCATCCCAAGCCGGTGACCCGCTCGAACAGCGACATGCTCCGCTTGCGCGAGCGGTCCTCACTCGATGCGTCATGACTAGCCGCCACCTGACGCGGACCCGGGTCAACCGGACGAGGGGGGATAAAAACGCCGTCACGACGCTCACCGCGCAACGGTCCGCTTTGCCTAGTCGGGATTGGCTCAGCACCCAGAGCGGCCCGCACCGCAGCAGCCGCATTGGCGGCAGCCTGAGGACTGTTGTGAACCGACTCCTTCGCCGCAACCATCTCTTCCGGCTCGAGAGCGCGGGCGGTTGCGGTGTTGGTCCCTGACTGACCGTGCATCGAGGTTGGAGCCATAGGAGCCGCAACCAGGGTACTGTGATAATCAACCGCCCGACCCGACGCTATCCCTGCACCCGAAGGCACAGAATTACTTGTATTGCCAGAGAGTGAACGCTTGGCACCGGGCAGACCAAAGGCCGGAGCCGGGTTGGAAGCCGCCGCCGTCGGCAGAGCTGCGGCCGCCTGAACCATCGCAGCTCCAGCAGAATGTGAACGTGCGGCGGAAATGGCCATCGAAGCGGCATCAATTCCGGTCGCCACCACTGAAACCCGCATCACACCATCCATTGACGGGTCGAAAGTCGAGCCGAAAATTATGTTGGCGTCAGGGTCAACCTCATCGCGAATTCGGTTAGCGGCCTCATCGACCTCAAACAAGGTCATGTCGTAGCCGCCGGTGATGTTGATCAAAACACCACGAGCACCCTTCATCGAGACATCGTCGAGCAGCGGATTGGAAATCGCCGCCTCGGAGGCCTGGATAGAGCGACGTTCACCGCTGGCCTCGCCAGTTCCCATCATCGCCTTGCCCATCTCGGTCATCACCGAGCGGATATCCGCGAAATCCAGGTTGATCAGGCCGGGCATTACCATCAGGTCGGTGACGCCACGCACACCCGAGTGCAGCACGTCGTCGGCCATCTTAAAGGCGTCGGCAAACGTAGTCTTCTCGTTAGCGATACGGAACAGATTTTGATTCGGGATGATAATCAACGTATCGACATATTGCTGAAGTTCACAAATGCCGGACTCAGCCAGTCGCATACGGTGCGCGCCTTCGAAGTGAAAAGGCTTGGTCACCACACCAACCGTGAGTATGCCGCGCTCGCGCGCTATGCGGGCGATCACGGGTGCCGCACCGGTTCCGGTCCCACCACCCATACCGCAGGTGATGAAGACCATGTTGGTGCCGTCGAGATGCTGAGCAATCTCGTCGAGCTGTTCCTCAGCGGCGGCACGGCCAACATCGGGACGCGAACCAGCACCCAAACCCCGGGTTATGGTGGTTCCAAGCTGAATCCGGCGCTGGGCGAGACTGCCGCTGAGAGCCTGCGCGTCGGTATTGCCGACAACGAACTCCACGCCTTCCAGGTTGGACTTAATCATATTATTGACCGCGTTGCCGCCGGCGCCGCCGACGCCGAACACGGTGATCCGCGGCTTCAACTCGGTATCGATCGTCGGCATGCTCAAGTTGATCATCACGCTCTCCAAATCCTCGTCGATTTATCCTTCGCCCCATCGTCCACCGGTTTACCCGGCTCAGCTTTGCCGCCCCCTTTCGGGACGGTTGATCGGCAGTTAGACGGCAGTTAGTCGGCAGTTAGCAGTCAGTTAACCGGCCGACGGTCGCCCGACGGCCGCAACACCTAAAGATTCTCACGCAACCAGTTGCCGACCCGACCCAAAAGATTGCCAGGCACCGCCACGGCATTGTTGAGGATCATCAGCTCGTTAGTTTGGCGCGTCGCCTGGATCAACAGTCCGGCCGCTGTAGAAAATGCCGGGCCGCTGGTTACACCGCTAAGGCCGCTTACCCGTCCGGGCCGGCCAATCCGCACCTGCTTATCCAGGACCATTTGAGCCAGCTCGCGTGTTCCGGGAAGTTGCGACGCACCGCCGGTCAAGACCACTCGACGGCCCGCCTGCTTGGCAATGCCGCTGACCTCCAACCGGGAGCGCACCAACTCAAATATTTCCTCGAGCCGCGGCTGAATAATTCCGACCAGCAAGGACTTGGCAACCATATTAGCATGGGCGCGGTCCTCCTCACCCACCAAGGGCACGTTGATCATTTCGCGCTCGTCATTACCGCTCGCCACAGCATTTCCGTGCAGTATCTTCATACGCTCGGCATGTCCGACCGGTGTGGTCAGCCCGCGTGCGATGTCATTGGTGACATGTGAACCGCCCACCGGAACACAGTCGGCGTAAATCAGATTACCCTCAGAGAACACAGCGATGGTGGTGGTGCCGCCGCCCATATCGATGCAAGTAACACCGAGATCAAGCTCATCCTCAACAAGGCAAGAAAGGCCCGAAGCATAGGGACTAACCGCCATCCCCTCGATATCAAGGTGGCAGCGCGCGACACAAGTATGAAGATTACGCAAAGGGCCGGAATGCGCGGTCACCAAATGGAGCTGGACGCCGAGCCGATCACCGAACATGCCGCAAGGATCACGAATGCCGCGGTTACCGTCCAGCGAGTAACTCACTGGAATCGCATGGATAACCTCGTTCTCGAGAATGCGGTGCTGAGCACGACCCTGCGCCAGGGCGCGGCGCAGATCGACTTCGGTGACCTCTTGATCCAGGAGCGCAACCTCAACCCCAAGCATCTGAGAGGAAGGGTGGCCGCCAGAAACATTTACGTAAACGTCACGAATAGTCACTCCCGCCATCTGCTCGGCGGTATGGACGGCATTACCAATCGCCGCTTCGGCGTCTTCCATATTGACAATAGTACCGGCCCGTACACCCTGGGAACTTTGATGGCCAACGCCAACAAGCTTAATCGTCCCAGGCTCGTCGGTACGCGCAATCAAGCAGCAAACCTTGCTCGTGCCGATATCCAGCGCAGCAATCACACCGCCATGCGAGGCCTTCTTCGGCTTTTTTCCAGGAATAAACGTCATCACTCAAACTCGCTAATCGTAACCGGCTAATCGTAACCGAAGGCGGAACAAGGCACCGCGTGGCATCTGGATAACAACATGGTGTGGCAGCGCCCGTCAAGAACCATCAAGATTTGGGTAAAGAACAAAGTCACTTTGGCCCATGAAGGCAAGCTGCAACCGTCATATCTTTTCACCCGGTAACCGTTTGCGCTGCGCAGAGCCCTCGTTGGTCTGAACGATAAGACGGTCGGGCAACCTCAGATCGATGGCGACAATATCGCGATCAAACAGGGTTTCCCGGGACACCAGATCGCTCAACCTTCGCAAAGCGGCAATATAGTTGTACTCAGGCAACCGGACAATTATACCATTGTCGAGCCGCAAATCCCAACGACGCCCACCAACCCAGACCATTGCCTCAACATGAGACGAAATATTCGGTTCACGATCAAGCTGGCCTAACAACTCAGGGGCATGTTCAGGTGCCCCGCGACCAACAATAATCGGCAGCCGTGAATACCTTTCTACACCTTGATCCGCAAGAATATTGCCATCACGATCGATCAGTACCAGCTTGCGATCAAACTGCCACAGCGCCATAGGCTTGCGCTCAGTAATTCTGATGAACAGGTGATTGGGCAACCGTCGCTCGACTGTTGCGGCTGCGACCCAGGGCAAGCGTTCAAGTTCCTCCCTGGCTACGGTCAGGCTAAAACCAAGGATAGGATCACCGCGTTTGACCTTGATCGCGGCCAGCAGGTCCGACTTGTCGGCACCGCTGCGACCTTCGACGAACACGTCCTGCACCCGGTAACCAGCACGCGCCGTCGCCTGAATCACCGCCCCGCCAATGCTGTCACGGACGCTCTGGGCAAGACCGCTCTGCCACAGCCACACACCACCACCGGCAAGCCCGGCAACCGCCGCCAAAACCATAGAGTAGCGCAGGGCCGGCAGCGTCCAACGCGGCCAAGCGCGACGCCGGTTAGCCCGCTCGGCTTCCCGGTTCAGAGCATGATGGCCCGGCGTGGCGCGAAGGGAAGCAGTCTGTTTCAGACTTGACATGTTGCGTTCTCCACCATCCACGAAACAAGATCGCAATAGGAGATGCCTAGATGTGCCGCCTGCTCTGGAACCAAAGACAGCGGCGTCATGCCAGGCTGGGTATTGACCTCAAGGAAATACAGGCCGTCGGTTCCCGGTTTCGAGCTATCATAGCGAAAGTCGCTGCGAGTGACGCCGCGACAACCCAGCGTCCGATGCACCACCATGGCCAGACGTTGCACCTCGGCATAGATGCTTGGTGGCAATGGGGCAGGCAACACATGGCGGGCATGACCTGCCACGTACTTGGCGGTATAGTCGAAGATGGCGCCGTCGAAAATGATCTCGGTCACTGCCAACAACTTGTCGCCCATCACCCCTGCGGTCAATTCGCGTCCGGGGATGAACTCCTCGACCAGCAAACGACTGCCGGCCCGCCACAACTCGCTTTCAAATGCTGACGACGCGGCCTCTTCGCCTTCGCGCACGAAACTAAGGCCGACCGTCGAGCCCTCATCCACCGGCTTGATAACATAGGGCGGCGGCAAGGGATGACCGCCGCAAAAGCGGCCGCGTTCAATGATCACGCCCCGAGGCGAACGCACGCCAGCGGTTTGCAGCAACCGCTTGGTCAGGTCCTTGTCCATGGCCACCGCCGAGGCCAGCACCCCGGAGTGGGTATAGGGAATAGCCAGCAATTCAAGCACACCCTGAACACATCCATCCTCACCACCGCGACCATGCAGCGCGTTGAACACTACGTCAGGGCGTGGCGTCAGCGCACAAAGCAAGGCGTCGAGGTCGCGCGAGACGTCAATCCCGGTAACGCGGTAGCCACCTTCTACCAGTGCCTTAACCACACCCGCCCCGCTCTTCAGCGAGACCTCGCGCTCGGCCGACCACCCCCCCAACAATACTGCGACATGACGGCTCATCCCAGTGCCCCTTCCCCGTTGATCCGGCCAATCAGCTTGATTTCCCACCAATCAGCTTGATTTCCCACTCAAGCCGGATACCAGAATTTTCAAACACCCGGCGCCGCACCTCCTCGCCCAAACTTTCCAGGTCCGAGGCAGTCGCAGCTCCGAGATTAAGTAAAAAGTTGCAGTGCTTTTCCGAAACCTGAGCACCGCCGAGCGTAAGCCCACGACAACCAGCGCGGTCGATCAACTCCCATGCCTTGTGGCCAGGCGGATTGGCAAAGGTCGAGCCGCCGGTTCGCGCCCGCATGGGTTGGGTCTCGGCCCGTTGCCGGGCAATGTCATCGATACGGGCCGAAATCTCGGCGACATTCCCGGTGCAGCCCGCCAACACGGCGCCAAGGAAAAGCCAGTCGGACGGTGCGCCGCAATAACGATAGCCAAGGCCCAGCTCCGCCGCCGCGACGCTATGACGAACCCCCGCCCGGTCAACCGCCTCGACCGAGAGCAAAACGTCTGACATTTCGCGGCCAAAGGCGCCGGCATTCATCCGCAAGGCACCGCCGATGGTCCCGGGAATGCCGGACAGGAACTCCAGCCCGGCGATACCCACCTGACGAGCCGCCAACGCAACGTTGAGATCGAGCGCCCCGGCCCCGGCCTTAATCACGGTGCCCTCACAGACTACTTGGGCGAAAGGTCCGCCAAGACGGATCACAACTCCCGGCACACCGCCATCACGCACCAACAGGTTCGAGGCAACGCCGATAACTGTAATCGGAATATCACGAGGGCAAGCGGCCAGAAAGCAGGCAAGGTCATCGGCATCGGCAGGGCGAAACATGATTTCCGCCGGCCCGCCGACGCGAAACCACGTCACCCCAGCCAATGGCGCATCTGCCATCAACCGCCCCCGCACCGGCGGCAGCCGCTCAATCATCCGGCCTGAACCAGGCAAGTAATCTGAAGCGGGACCAGATGCGAGGCCAGACATCGCCATGTTCAGTTGCCCCCCGCCTTTGCGTCCTGCGGCTCGCTGTCGGCGTAGAAACGCTCGAGATCGCCGGGCAGGCTATTGGCCCAACCGCTAATGGTGCCGGCTCCCAGGCAAATCACCATGTCACCGGGCACAGCGATCCCGGCCACCGTCTCGGCCAGCCGGTCGGCAGCCTCCAGCGGCACCACCCTGCGATGTCCGCGCAGACGCAAGGCTTCGACCAGATGATCGCGATCGATACCCTCAATCGGGGCCTCGCCCGCCGGGTAAACGTCCGCGACCACCACGGCATCGGCGTCATTAAAGCAGGTGCAAAACTCCTCGAACAGGCTTTGCAGCCGACTGAACCTGTGGGGCTGAACCACAGCCACCACCTTGCCCCGCACAGCCGTGCGCGCCGCCCGAAGCACCGCTGCTATCTCCACCGGATGATGGGCGTAGTCATCGATGACGAGGATACCGTTGGCAAGGCCGGTCCGGGTGAAGCGACGCTTGACCCCAGAAAAATCGGCCAGCGCCCGCCGCATAACTACTGGCGACAGTTCCATCTCGTGGGCGACAGCAAGAGCCGCCAACGCATTTTGGACATTGTGCAAGCCGAACATGGGCAGGGTTACTCCCTCCATAGTCACCGCGTTCCGGCCTTGACGGTCCGAAAGCACCACGTCAAAGCGGGCACCTTCCGGACTAAGCTCAACATTAAGAGCGCGAACCTGAGCCTGAGGGCTGAAGCCGTAGGTCACGATTCGGCGATCAGATACCCGCGGAATCATCGCCTGAACTTCGGGATGGTCTAGACACAGCACGGCAAAGCCATAAAACGGCACGTTTTGAACGAAGCTGTCGAAGGCATCGCGGACCTTGTCAAAGGTACCGTAATGGTCGAGATGCTCAGGGTCTATATTAGTCACAACCGCAATGGTCGCAGGCAGCTTAACAAAGGTTCCGTCAGATTCATCGGCTTCCACCACCATCCACTCGCCGGCGCCCAGCCGGGAATTGGTGCCGTAGGCGTTGATGATGCCACCATTAATTACCGTCGGATCACGACCGGCAGCTTCCAATATGGCCGCCACCAGCGAAGTGGTGGTTGTTTTGCCATGTGTACCGCCAATGGCCACCGACCACTTAAGCCGCATCAACTCGCCCAGCATTTCGGCCCGGCGCACCACCGGCAAATGGCTCATGCGCGCGGCAACCACTTCGGGATTGTCCCGCTTGACTGCAGATGACACAACAATGACGCTGGCTTTGCCGATGTTTTCCTCGCGATGGCCTACGAAGACCTCAATGCCTTGGGCACGGAGGCGACGGACATTAGCATTCTCGGCCAAGTCCGAGCCCTGGACCCGATAACCCAGATTCTTCAGCACCTCGGCGATACCACTCATGCCGATGCCGCCGATGCCGACGAAGTGTATCAAACCGATGTTAAGCGGCAACGCTCTCATAAGGCGGCCTCCCAGGTTGAACGATGATTCCCGCTGGCCCCGGCACCGGAGCCCTGGATGACATCAATTACAGTTTCAGCAAGACGGGCACCAGCGTCCAACATCGACCAGCCCCGCGCTACCGCCGCCGCCAGCGCCAACTCTGATGGCTGGCTCAATAGCTGCTCAAGCCTGGTCGCCAAAGTTGAGGGGGTAAAGTCGGGCTGCGCCAACAGCCAAGCCCCGCCAGCCTGAGCCAATGCCCGCGCATTGGCGGTTTGGTGATCATCTGTGGCATAAGGGTAAGGGACCAGAATCGCCGGTCGGCCAATTGCGGTCAGCTCGGCCATCGACGAAGCACCGGCCCGGCAGATCACCAGATGAGCGGAGACCAAGCGCTCCGGCACATCCTTGAAAAAGCTCGACAGCTCAATGGCACCAACTCCCAGCCCGTCATAAGCGGCGCGGACGAAGTCGATGTCTTCCGGGCGGCACTGCTGAGTGATAACCAAACGCGCCCGCAGCGCTGCAGGGACCAGGGCCAAGGCAGCGGGCAGTACCTCGCTAAATATACGAGCGCCTTGACTGCCACCCATCACGAACAGCCGGACCGGACCTATGCCGCCGGGCGGGATATAATAAGCGTCACGCCTCGCCACAACCGCCGGCCGCACCGGATTGCCGGTCCGCACCATCCGCTCATGGCACGAGGCAGGCAGGCCGGCTACGACGGGGAAAGACACCGCAACCTTACGGACACCGCGCACCATCAAGCGATTGGCACGGCCAAGCACGGCATTTTGTTCATGCAGAATCACCGGCACCCCAGCAAGACAAGCCGCAGCCACTGCCGGCAACGATGGATAGCCGCCAAAACCCACGACAACCGACGGCTTCAACCGACGGATCAACAGCAACGCCTGGACTGTTCCAAGTGCCAGTTCCGCCACCGCCTTCAGCTTGCTCAACAGACCGGGTTGAAACGTGGCAGCATCAACGCGATGAACAGGCACCAAAGACAGCACCTCACCAAAGGCCCCGCCACGGCGATCGGTAACCAGCACAACCGGCACATTGCGGGACAACAGCTCGCGAGCCAGCGCCTCGGCCGGAAACATATGACCGCCCGTACCACCAGCGGCCAGCATCGCAGGCGCGCCCAAGAGCTGCGGCCCGGCACAGACGCTGGTACCCGCCGCATCGGGGGGATAGAGCATGGCCCGACTGAAACCCGCCCCGGGAAATCCGGCGTATTGGTATGCATGGTATGCAAGCGCAAATGTGGTGCCAGTCATGTCCGATCTCCAAGCCCGAAACGCCGCCGTGTCAGGGCAAGCACCATGCCCATGCCGAAACCAAGTGCAATCAGTGAGGAACCGCCGTAACTGACAAACGGCAAGGTCATACCCTTGGTCGGCATCAAGTGAAGAGACGAGGCCATGTTAATGAAGGCTTGCATCCCAAACTGGACCAGCAATCCGCCGGCCGCCAACAGCACGAACAAGTTGGAATCCTTCAAAAGTCGGGAAAAACCCCGCAAGACGATGAAGGCGAACAGGAACACCAGCAACATAGTCCAGATCAAACCAAGCTCCTCGCCAGCCACCGCAAAGATAAAGTCGGCATGAGCATCGGGCAGCTGCATCTTTACGGTGCCCTGCCCCGGCCCGGTACCGAACAGCCCGCCATTGCCAAAGGCTTCCAGCGATCGCGTAACTTGATATTGATCGCCCGCCGCCGGGTCAAGAAAGCGGTCAATCCGACTATGGACATGGGGAAGCAAAAAATAAGCCCCAATCAACCCGCCGCAACCAAACAACCCAAGGATGACGACAAAGGCGATATTCAACCCAGCCAGAAAGAACTGGCAAAACCACACCAACGAAACCACAAAGGCCATGCCGAGGTCGGGTTGCTTTAGCAACAGCCCCGCCACCAAACCAAAAACCAAAATCGAGACCAAATTGCCAGGAAAACCAGGACTGGTACGCTGGAGTGAAAACAACCAAGCGGCGACTACCGCGAAAGCCGGCTTGAGAAATTCTGAAGGCTGGATCGACATCCCGGGCAGATGTATCCAACGGCGAGCGCCCTTGATCTCTACGCCGACCACCATGGTAAGGGCGGTCAGCACCACCGCGATCAAAAACACGATCAGCGCCGCCCGCCTTACCCCTCGTGGTGTCAACAGGGAGACCGCGATCATCAACAATAGCGACGGCACCAGCATGAAAAGGTGGTGCTCGACAAAATGATAAGTGTCAAGCCCGATCCGCTCGGCCACCGCCGGACTTGCCGCCATGATCAATATTGTACCATAGCCGACCAGTACGGCCAACGCCCCCAGCATCCAACGATCAACCGTCCACCACCAACGGCCGAGAATCGATTGATCGGTACGATCGAAAGCCATCATCACCGGCCACCCTCCGATATATGCCCATTGGCCACCGACACCGCCGACACCGCCGCCGCCTCCTGGACATACGCATTGACGCACTCGACAAAGGCAGCGCCCCTAGCCTCAAAATCGGTGAACTGGTCAAATGAGGCGCAGGCCGGTGACAACAGCACGCAGCCGCCTCGCCGCTGTTCCGCCAATGCCAGCCGACCGGCCTCACGAACCGCAACGTCAAGTGTGCCACAACGGGTATAGGCAACCTTGCCGTCAAGCCATGCGGCGAAAGATTCAGTAGCGTCCCCGATCAAGAATGCGTGCCGGACCCGCCCCATAAACGGGGCTAGGCCACGCAGACCGCCCTCCTTGGCCTTGCCCCCGAGTATCCAATAGATATCATGGTAACAGGCCAGGGCTTTGCCTGCGGCATCGGCGTTGGTTGCCTTGCTGTCATTGACGAAGGTAATGCCTTCATACTCAAAAACCGACTGTTGGCGATGGGCTAGGCCGGGAAAGGTTTGGATTGCCCGGGCGATAAGGGACGGATGCGCACCAACGGCCCGCAGCGCGGCGAAGGCTGCTGCGGCATTCTGCCAGTTGTGGCGGCCCGGCAGCGTCGGGACTTCGCGCAAGTCCATGATCTCGACGGCCTCGCTCTCGGTATCGTCAATCAAAAAGCCATGCTTGACATAGACTCCGCCCGGTGACTTGCGCTCGGCGGAAACAGGGATTACCGTAACATCGTCGCGTTGTGTCAGTTGATGCTGTATCAGACGGCTGGCACCATCGTCCGCGCCGATCACCGCGACCAACGGGCGAACCGGCCGCACCACCGGCTTTTGCTCGAAAACCCGCATCTTGGCCATGATATAACCGTCAATTCCACCGTGGCGGTCAAGATGGTCGGGACTGATATTGAGTAGCACGGCCACAGAAAGCGGCGCCGTAAACGTCGTTTCCAACTGGTAAGATGACAGCTCGAGCACATAAGTACCGTCAGGCCCCTGCGGCGGCAAGCTTAATACAGGCACGCCAAGATTGCCGCCCACCGCAAGCTTGCGTCCGGTCATCCGAAGGATATGTCCGATCAACGAAGTTGTGGTCGACTTGCCGTTAGTTCCGGTGACACCGATCCAGGTCGCGTCATGCTCGGCGCGCGCCAGCAGTTCAATGTCTCCGATGATTTCAAGCCCCAACGCACGGGCGCGCTCGGGCACAGGATGCGGCCGAGGAAAGGTGTGGGGTATACCGGGGGCAAGCACCAACGCCGCCGCTGCACCAAGATCGGCCTGCATCAAGTCCACAATAGGAACCCCAGCGGCTGCGGCCTCTGCGCGGCGCTCGGGGCTATCATCCCAAGCCCAAACAATGGCGCCGCTCAGCTGCAATGCCGATGCGGTGGCAAGACCAGATCTACCCAGACCCATCACCGCAACCGGAAATCCATTCAAAAAGAAGAGATCGATCATGATCGCGTTACCTCAGCTTCAAGGTCGAAAGCCCGACCAGCGCCAGGATGGAGGCGACAATCCAGAAGCGGATCACCACCGTAGATTCCGCCCAGCCCTTTTTCTCAAAATGGTGGTGTAGCGGAGCCATTCGAAATACTCGCTTGCCGGTGAGCTTAAACGAGGCAACCTGGACGATCACCGATACCGTCTCTAGGACGAATAGGCCGCCAATAATCGCGAGGACAATCTCGTGTTTAGTTATGACACTGATTACACCAAGCGCGCCGCCCATCGCCAGCGACCCGGTATCGCCCATGAACACCATGGCCGGCGGCGCATTAAACCACAAAAAGCCCAGGCTCGCCCCAACCAGGGCACCACAAAACACCGTAAGTTCACCCGCTCGGGGGACATGATGCAGTTGCAGATAGTTAGCGAAAATGCTGTTACCCACCAGATAAGCGATCAGGGCAAAACAGCCAGCGGCAATCATCACCGGAACAATGGCGAGACCATCCAAACCGTCGGTAAGATTGACCGCGTTGGAAGCTCCGACCATCACGAATACCGCCACCGGCACGAATAAAAATCCGAGCTGGAACAACACGTCCTTAATGAACGGGATTGAAAGCCCGTGAGCAAGTGAGTCAGGGGTGAACATCACGATCAGCACCGCCGCGACCGTCGAGACCCCAACCTCGGCTATCAGCTTGACCTTTCCCGACAGGCCTTTAGGATTGCGCTTGGTCAACTTCTGGAAATCGTCGCAAAATCCTACAACGCCGTAGCCAACCGTAACCAGCAACACAATCCAAGTATAGGCGTTGGTCAAATCGACCCACAGCAGGGTGCTGATGATCACCGCTATCAAAATCATCAGGCCGCCCATGGTCGGCGTGCCCTTTTTCCTCTGGTGACTCTCGGGACCATCGCTGCGGATCGGCTGGCCCTCGCCCTGCTTGCGCCGAAGCCAGGCGATCAGTCTCGGCCCAATCACGAAACTAATGACAAGTGCTGTCAAAACCGCACCGCCGGTTCGAAACGTGATGTAGCGAAACAGATTGAAAGGACCGAACTCACTCGCCAGCGGGTAAAGGAGATAATATAGCATGTGACGCCCCCTCCCGCTTAAGCTGTCGCGACGGCAGGTGCCGCCGACCGACAAGATTCCCATTTACCGCTGTCGTTATTGGCGTTACTGGCGTTATTGGCGTCAAGGCTGGCTAACGCCGAAACTACCGCACCCATCCTGCTGCCTGCCGAGCCCTTGACCAGCACTACGTCGCCAGCACGAACGGCCCGGACCACCTCGGGTATCAGGGCCATACTGTCAGCGGCGTAGCAGCCTCGCATACGAGCCGGTAGACGCTCGAACAGTGCGGCCATGTGAGGACCACTGCAAAACACGCCGTCCACACCAGCTTCGACCAGCGGAGCAAGCAAATCGGCATGAAAATCATCGGAGCGTTCGCCCAACTCCCGCATGTCGCCAAGAACTACGAGGCGACGACCGCCCGACTCCGGCTCGGTCGAGGCCAGCACCGAAAACGCCGCTGACATGGCTGCGGGGCTGGCATTGTAACTCTCGTCGATCAAGGTGAAAGCCCCTTGCTTGAAAATAATCCGCTTGCGAGTCCCACGGCCCTTTACCGGAGCCAAAGCGGCAAGAGAAAGGGCAGCGGCATGAACATCCCCACCCAAGGCACGCACGCCAAGAAGCACGGCCAGGCTATTCATAACCCAGTGCGCACCGGGCAAGGACACGACATATCTAATTGGCTCTCCGGCAATTACAGCGGTAACAACGCTGCCGTCCGCACCTGATGAGTACCCCAGCACCCGAGCGTCCGCCCTCTCGTCGTGACCAAAACTCCAGATCTGTCTTATTCCCCGACCAAGCGCCACCGCCTGCAACCGCTGGAACTGGGGGTTGTCATGGTTAAGAATGGAGACACCATCCCCGTCCATTCCCTCAAACAATTCCGCCTTGGCGTCGGCTATGGCCTCCAATGACGAAAAAAACTCCATGTGGGCCGGTGCAACAATGGTAATAAGGCCAACATCCGGCCTGACCATCCGGCTCAGCTGCCCGATCTCACCCGCATGGTTCATCCCCAGCTCGAACACACCAAACCGGCAGTATGCGGGCAGGCGGGCCAGACTGAGCGGCACGCCCCAGTGGTTGTTAAGGCTGCCGACTGTTGCATAAGTTGGAGCCTGGTCGGCCAGACAGCTGAGCAAAGCCTCCTTGACCCCGGTCTTGCCGACCGAGCCGGTGACCGCAATCACCTTGGCACTGGTTCGCCGCCGCGCCGCCTGGCCCAGCATACGCAGTGCGTCGAGCGTATCACCCACAACCAGAAGCGGTGCGCCCTCACCGACATCACCGGGCCGGACACTAACCAAGGCCGCTACGGCACCCTTGGCCAACGCATCGGCAACAAAGGCGTGTCCATCAAAATTCGGTCCCTTAAGCGCCACGAACAGGTCGCCAGCGACAACCGCCCGGCTATCGATGGACACACCGCGAGCCAGCCAGGGCAGCGTGCTGTGGCCGCCAGTGGCAGCGGCCGCCTCCCCGGCACTCCACAGCTCCGACTTAATCCCGTCAACGCTCATCGGCAACACTCCGCTACCGCTGCGCGGGCTTCAGCCGCATCGTCAAAAGGTCGGACTTCGGTTCCCACAATCTGCCCCTGTTCATGACCCTTGCCGGCGATCACCAGCAGGTCGCCCAAAGTTAGTTCTCTAACCGCAGCCCGGATAGCCGCAGCCCGGTCCCCGATCTCGCTCGCTCCACGACAAGAAGCGAGGATCTCCCGTCTAATCGTCGCAGGAACTTCACTGCGGGGATTGTCGTCGGTGATATAGACGCGATCGGCCAGCCGTGCCGCTATCTCGCCCATCACCGGCCGCTTACCACGATCACGATCACCACCGCAGCCGAACACAACCAACAAACGCCCCACCGCATGAGGACGCAGCGCTAAGAGTACGGTTTCAAGCGCATTCGGGGTGTGGGCATAGTCAACAACCACTGCGGCCCCAGTTGGATGAAGCCCCACCGGCTGCATCCGCCCCGGCACCCCCCTCAGACAACCAAGCTTGGCCACCACCGCATCGGCCAGTTCCGGCTCGACAGCAAGCAGCAGCCCCAGCGCCGCCAGCGCATTATAAGCCTGGAAGCGGCCGACTAGAGCCAAATCCACCACCACTGGCCGCCCCAACACCGACAACGTTAGGCGCTGGCCGTGAGGCAATGCCTCAATCCCAATAATCCGGAGGTCAGCCGCTGCCGCTTCGCCATAGCCAAGCACGCGCACCCCGCGCCGACCACAAATCGCCGACAGCTCGGAAAATTCCGGGACATCGACATTGAGCACCGCGACACCATCAGCAGCCAGCACCCGCCCGAACAACCCGGCCTTGGCGGTAAAATAGGCAGGCATGTCGCCGTGATAGTCGAGATGATCGCGCGTGAGGTTAGTGAAAGCCGCAGCCTTAAGCCGCACCCCATCAAGCCGAAACTGATCAAGCCCATGGCTCGAAGCCTCCATGGCTACACGATCAACTCCTGCCCCAGCCAGCGCCGCCAGCGTGGCATGAAGCGCCACTGGATCCGGCGTGGTCATGCTCGCCCCACCGCCAAATTCAGTGCCAAGGTCGGGCGCTGTGGTAAGCCCCAGAGTGCCGAGTGCCGCAGCGGATAAATCAGCCGCAGCCCATAATTGCTGCGCGAACTGAACCGTCGACGTCTTGCCATTGGTACCGGTTACGGCAACAACGCAATTAGGCTGGCGTCTGTAAAAAGCCGCCGCCATCAATGCAAAGGCCCGGCGCGGCACCTCGTCCGAAATTACCCGGATAGAGGCATCGGGCACGGTCATTCCGTGTGGACCAAGCACGGCTACGGCACCCCGCCCAAGCGCATCACCGATAAAGGCCCGGCCATCAACCTTACCGCCCGGCAGAGCTGCAAACAGGAAACCCGGACGAACCGCCCGCGAGTCTGCCGTCAGACCAGTGATCTCAAGCTCGATTCCGCCTACCCCGCTGGTGCCGCAAATCTTGCTGGCGCCGCTGGCGTCGCTAATCTCGCTGGCGCCGCTGGCGTTAATTGTCATCATCAGGCGAGTAAGCCGCAAGTGTGGCGCCTTTCGCTGTCGCAGTAGCGGCCGCAGCCGCCGGAGGTGTGGTCAAGGTCTCGACGTCAAACGCATCCATAACATCCGGGCGCTTGTCGTTGACCGGGGGGACTCCAAGTAGCGGTCCGATTTGCCTAATTACCCGCCCAACCGCAGGAGCTGCGGTCCAACCGGCAGTGGCAAAGCCGTGACTGGAAGGAGCAGGTTTAGGCTCATCAATCATCACAATAACCAGATACTTCGGATCATTAATCGGAAACACACCGATGAATGAAACAAGGTTGGCATTAGTAGCATAATGCTTGCCCCGTTGCTTATCTGCGGTGCCGGTCTTTCCGCCGACCATATAGCCGGGAACCTCGGCCAGTTTCGCGGTACCCTCGGCGACCACAATTCGGAACAGTTTACGCATATCTATCGAGGTTTGTTCGCTAAGCACACGCTCTCCCGGAACCGCGCCCACAGACGCAACCTTGAGCAAGGTCGGCTTACGCATGATGCCACCGTTGATCACTGCGGATGCTGCAGCGACGACATGAAGCGGGCTTACGGAAATACCATGGCCAAAGGCTATAGTCATGGTGTTAATCTCGCGCCATGGCTTGGGCACCAGCGGCCAACCGAGTTCGGGAAGCTCAATCGGCACCGGCTTCCTAAAACCCATTTTGGCCATAAAGGCCTGCTGGGCTTGAGTGCCGACCTGCAATGCCATGCGAACCGAGCCGAGATTTGACGAATACTCGAAAATCTCCACGACATTCAACATGCGGTGCTTGCCATGATAGTCACTTATCGTGAACCGCCCGATATGGATTGAATTAATGGCATCGAAAGTATTGCTGAGACGAATTTTCCCCGTGTCCAAAGCCATCGCCGAATTGAATATTTTGAATGTCGAGCCCATTTCGTAAACACCTAGGGTATTGCGGTCGAACTTTTGTACATCCTCAATCTCCCCAGGCTCATGAGGATCGAAATCGGGCAACGACACCATGGCCAGCATCTCGCCGGTTCGCACGTCCGCGATAATGCCGTTGCCACCGATCGCCCGGAACTCCGCAACGGACGCCATGATCTCGCGGCGAAGAATGTGCTGGAGGCGCAGGTCAAGCGATGTCTGTACCGGCTCGGGGTTTTTCTTAAGGCGCTTGTCGAAATAGCGTTCCAGGCCAGAGAGACCCTTGTTATCGATGCCCGTATATCCGACGACATGAGAGGTCAACTCGGCCGGCGGATAAAAACGTTGGCCCTCACGCTCAAACATCAAGCCAGGCAGGCCGAGAACATGCACGGCATAATGCTGGCGTGGAGTCAGTTTGCGCTTAAGCCAAACGAAACGGTGGTTACTGCTAAGTTTCGCGTATACCTCCTTGTAATCCATATCCGGCAACGTCTCGCACAACTTTGATGCCGCCTCATGGGCATCAAGCACCAGCTTGGGATCTGCAAAAAGCGAGGCGGTGGCAAGCGAGGTCGCCAGGAGCTGGCCGTTACGGTCAACAATATCGGCCCGCCCGGTGAATACCTCAACATCGCCCGTGCGCTCGGCCTTGGCAACGTCGTGCCGGCTGAAACAGGTTGCCTCAACCAGTTTCACCGCAACCGCAGCAAAGGCGATGACGATGGCAAAAGCCGTAACTATCAGACGATTACGGCCCTTCTCCAGTGCGGTGGCAACGCTCTTGGCGGCACAGCTCTGACTTTGGCCTGCTGATTGGTCATTATGGGCCACCTGATCATCCGTGCCGGCTTGATCATCCGGGCCGGCTTGGTCATCCAGTAAGGGCGTCTCACTCATTGGATGCGTCCGATGCGGGTCAGTAATTTGTCGATATCGCCCTTGGCTGGAGCATAGGCCGGGCCACGTGCAGGAAAGGAAGCGCGAGTAATCGAATAGGTGGGCCGTACCACCGGCTGCGGCTGTTTCTGCAACTTGTGGCCAAGGGGCTGCGCTGGGGCCATCTGTGCCGAAACCAGCATGACTCCACCAGGGCGACCGCGCAACCCGCCCTGGGCCGGAGTTGTCCTGTCGTGGCCCCGACCTGGTGCCAGCGCTGGAATCTGCATATTCTTTTTTACCGCTGCCGAGGACGAGGCGATAGCGGGACTCCCCGAAGGCGCATTAGCGGGCAACGTCGTCGAGCGCATAGGCAACATATCGATGGTGGAAATCTGCTGGACTGTGATCGGTTTCAACGTCAAGTGGGCAGCAGTCAACTGCTCCAAACGGACCGGATCATTAAGAAAGCTCCACTCGGCCTTGAGCACCTGGATGCCATCTTGTTCCGACGTGATCTCGTGTTCGAGGCTGGAAATCTCATCCGTCAGCGCCTGCACCCGATAACTAGTGTGGAACAGCGACGCCCCGGCAAAGGCGGCAAGGCTGATCCAGATAAGTTCAGTTTTGCGGATCATATACCCTCCTCGTGGGTCGTTTAAGGGTGAATCTTAGATTGTGGGAAATGCATCAGCAACTGTCCTCTCGGCAAACCGCAACTTAGCCGAGCGTGATCTGGGATTATGCCTTACTTCAGACATGGTCGGGACCAAAGGTCTGCGTTCGATCAAGTGAAAAGATTGCTGAAGGCGCGGTGCAGTACTGGCCGACAGCGGAAGATGTCGCGACGGCGACGGCGGCACTTCGGCCCGTCGGCGCAAAAATTCCTTCACCACCCGGTCTTCTAGCGAGTGAAACGACACCACTGCCAACCGCCCACCCGGGACCAAAAGCCGCTCGGCCGCTTCCAGACCGCGCTTTAACTCACTAGGCTCATCATTGACCCACATCCGCAGCGCCTGAAAGGTTCGGGTAGCCGGATCGATACCATCGTGACTTGCCGGTACCACCGCGCGCACGATCGAGGCCAACCGGCCGGTCCGCAAGATCGGAGCCTCGGCCCGAGCCATGACGATGGCGGCGGCAACGCGACGAGCGCGCCTTTCCTCGCCACAATCAAAAATAATCTGCGCTAGTTCGTGTTCCGGTAGCGTATTGACCAAATCAGCCGCAGTATCGCCATCGCCACCCATGCGCATGTCAAGCGGCCCATCACCCCGAAACGAAAATCCGCGCTCTGGATCATCGAGATGCGCCGACGAAACGCCAAGATCAAAAACGATGCCATCCACTCGTTCAACACCAAACCCGCCCAACAGCGCCGCGAGGTCGCCGAAACATCCCTCGAGCACTTGAAGGCGACCGCCCTGCCCCGCCGCGAGATCGCGGGCCAACGCCACCGCCTGCGGATCACGATCGACCGCCCAAACCCGGCATGACGAAGCAGCCAACAGTGCCCGGGTATAACCACCAGCTCCGAACGTGCAATCGACGTACACAGCGTCATCTCGGGGTGCCAGCGCCGCCAACATCTCGTTAAGCATCACCGGCTTATGAGATATGGCGGCGGGCTTGCATGAAGCCAGCGGGGGCACAGAGGTTGCTGAGGTTGCAGGGATTTCATGCGTGTTCATGATGCCGCCCCACGAAGCTGCGACGCCTGAGCCAGCATCTTGCTGAGCGAAATATCCTGCGAGCGGGCCATCTCACGCATACCAGACTCATGGGCCGTCAGCGCCTTTGGCTGCCAAATCTGAAAAGTCTTGCGTCGCCCAACGAACGCCGCCTCCTCGCCAATATTGGCGAAATCGCAAAAGTCCTGGGGCAGGACGATCCGGCCTTCGCTATCAAATGGCAATTGAATCGAACCGCCGAAGATCGTGCTCTCGATAAGTTCATACCTTTCAGAAGACGGGTCCAGCTTCTCCAAACTATCGCTCAATAATTCCATGTGATCAGCACTGCAGGCTTCAAGCGCAGTCTGTTGAAGCGACTTGAAAACCACAACACCCTGGTAGGTCTGGCCAGACAACACCTTACGGAACTCGGCCGGCACCGATACGCGCCCCTTGCGATCAACCTTGTTGACATATGTCGACAGGAAGACGGCCATCTGCGCCGGAGTCCTTGAAGAAAGGAGGTGATGAACGCCCGTTATTTTTGTCTTGCACCGCCCATCCGGCATCCAAGATGACTGGGCAGTACTCCCGCTCGTTTGGGTTCACATGGGTTATCATGGGTTTTCATGGGCCGTCAATCGGCTTTAGCTATTTCTTTACGAATTGCCGAAATCTGAGCAATTGCACATCGAGCTGTGACCTAATAATGACAGTCTACACCTAGGGCTAGATCTGCTAATACCATGGCTATGTCTATCAATTCAGTGCGCTGCGCCATATCATTACGTTCTAGTTATGTTCCCTACACAGATAGTCCTCCGA
>SESH01064854.1_pt1 | contig 24464 bp, 25 predicted proteins | sample 3171561 | NCBI WGS metagenome assembly SESH01 (sample SAMN10866947, study PRJNA518727) | freshwater metagenome | biome: subpolar coniferous forest; feature: holomictic lake; material: water; isolation source: holomictic Lake 442 2011 16.5 m and 2014 13 m | place: Canada: near Kenora, Ontario
TTCTTTTTCTTCGACGACAGGTGCGGCTGCTTGTACAGTAGGTTCTGGAATTTCGTTAATGATTGTTGGTTCAATACGCGCTGATGTTTCACGTTTTGGTGCGGCATAAGTTTCTTGTACCGCTTCGTTTAAAAATTCATCGAACTCGTCTTCATAATCACTACTGCTAAAATGTTGGCGTAATTCATGGGCTTCATGATGAACTTCAGATTGTGTATTTCTTGCTTGCGGCATAATGGCTTCACGCGATTGCATCGGTTCACGATACATTTCACGCGGTGCAGGAATTTGCTCACGTCGCGGCTCATCACGATACATTGATTCACGTTGCGCCATTGGTTCATCACGATAAATCGGTTCACGTTGTGGCACAGGGTCGTCACGATACATCGATTCACGTTGTGGCATTTGCTCACGATAAATCGGTTCACGTTGATGTGTCGGTTGCGGCTGTGGTTTTGCTTTCTTTGGCACTTTAATCATAATCGACGGTGGCGAATATGGTGCTTCAGGTGCGGTTTGTTTGCGAGCAGGTTCTTTATTGAAATTGTGTTTTACTGCATCTGGATTACCGCGTAATTGAACTTTTTCTGCGTAACCCACATATTGATCAATTCCTCGTTTAGCGGTGCTGCTACTGAAAACCTGATCTTCTTGTTTACGAGGACTGCTAATGACGTGCAAATTATTTCTTTCTGTGTGAAAGTCTGGCAAATCAACGCGTTTAGCGCGTTGAGATGACGAAGACGGTTTGAAATAATCGGGTTGTTGATCGTCGCCATGCGAGGTGCTTTTTGAGCGAACCGTTTGTTCATCAAAATCACGCGCCGCCACAATCTCAACACCACCGTCAACAGCACGATTGGACATGATAACCGCATCTGCGCCTAATTCCTCGCGTACCATTTGCATGGCTTGTCGTATATTTTCTGCAAAAAAGCGTTTAATTTTCATTAGAAGTCCTTAGTTTCCCTTAAATCAGTTAGTGCGTCGTCCGACATTTGCAATGACTTTCACCTGCCGATCGGCGGGGATTTCGTTGTATGCCAAAACATGTAAATTTGGAATTGAATGGCGAACGAAGCGTGATAACCAAGGACGGATATAAGAAGACACCAATAAAATTGGTAATAATCCATCTATTTCCATTTGCTGCGTATTCTCTTGCAATGAATCGTGCATTTGATCCGCAAGCCCTGGTTCAACGCCTGTACCGTTTTCGCTCGCCGTTTGTAAAGACTTTTGCAATATCTGTTCCAACTCACTATCTAAGGTAATAACTGTTAATTCATCGGCAGAGCCAGTAATTTCATGAATAATTAAACGACCCAGCGCAGTTCGCACCGCAGAGGTCAAAATGTCGGTATCTTGACTTTTTGAACCGTACTCCGCCAATGTTTCGGCAATGGTACGCATATCGCGAATTGGCACTTGTTCGATTAATAAATTCTGTAACACTTTCGCTACAACACCCAACGTCAATGTTTTTGGCACTAAATCTTCCACTAATTTCGGGGCAGTTTTCGCCAAATTATCAAGCATTCGTTGTGTTTCTTCGTAGCCCAATAATTCATGTGCGTGCGCTTGCAACAAATGACTTAAATGTGTCGCCACAACCGTTCCTGCATCTACCACGGTATAACCCATTGTTTGCGCGTAATCTTTTTGATTCGGTTCAATCCACACAGCATCTAAACCAAATGCTGGATCTTTACAGGCTTTACCAACCAATTCACCAAACACGCGACCAGGATTAATCGCCATTTCCATTTCAGGAACAATTTCCGCTTCACCCACCGTCACGCCCATCAATGAAATACGATACGTTGTTGGACTTAAATCTAAGTTATCTCGAATGTGAACCGATGGAATTAAGAAACCAAGTTCTTGCGACAATTTTTTCCGCACGCCTTTAATACGAACCATCAATTGACCACCTTGGTTTTTATCCACCAAAGGAATCAAACGATAACCCACTTCTAATCCGATAATATCGACGGGCATGACATCTTCCCAACTCAAGTCACGATTTTCAGTGGGCGCGTGGTTTGTTTCTGGTTTTTTCGTCGTCAATGCGTCAAGTGCGACTTGTTTACGGCGTTTATCAATGAAGTACGCAGAACCACCTAATGCCGACGACAATAATAAAAACACCAAATTTGGCATTCCTGGAATCAAGCCTAACGCGCCAATCACACCACCCGTAATCATTAAGGCTTTAGGGTTTTCAAATAATTGTGCGCTGACTTGTTGACCGATATTTTGTGTGCCTGCGCCTACTTTCGTGACAACTAACGCTGAAGCTGTTGACAATAATAATGACGGAATTTGTGCCACTAAACCGTCACCGATAGTTAATAACACATATTTTTCGCCCGCATCTGCAAAACTCAAATCGTGTTGCAACATCCCGATGCACAAACCACCAATCATGTTCACGAACAAAATGATAATCCCCGCAATCGCATCGCCGCGCACGAATTTACTCGCACCGTCCATCGAACCGTAAAAGTCTGCTTCCATGGCAACTTCGGCACGACGCGCACGCGCTTCATCTTGAGTAATTAAACCCGCGTTTAAATCAGCATCGACTGCCATTTGTTTACCAGGCATCGCGTCCAATGTGAAACGCGCACCTACTTCGGCAACGCGTCCCGCGCCTTTCGTGACCACCATAAAATTGATAATCACCAAAATTGTAAACACCACTAAACCGACAGCAAAGTTCCCACCGATAACAAATGCACCGAAGGCTTCAATTACCTTTCCAGCGGCATCGCCACCGTTGTGACCTTCTAATAAAACCACACGAGTTGATGCAACGTTTAATGCTAATCGTAATAAAGTCGCTAACAAAATCACCGTTGGAAACGAACCAAAATCTAACGGTTTCAACGTGTAAACAACGACTAATAAAATAATCAGCGAAAACGAAATGTTAAAAGTAAAGAAAATATCGAGTAAAAATGCGGGAAGCGGCAACATTATCATCGACAAAATGACGACAATAACAAATGGCGCACCTAGTTCGGCTTTGCCGAGCAATGCTGTAACAGCTTTTAATTTAGTTAAATCCATGACGCGGTTATTCCTGTTTAAATTCAGACGGCACTTTAATATCTTTTGGTGCAGCAGGTTTCGTGCCGTGTGTTTTAGCCGCTTCTTTTAATTGGAAAATGTACGCCAATACTTGAGCAACGGCTAAATATAAACCTTGTGGAATTTCGTTATCTAATTCAGTTGAATAATATAAAGCACGCGCTAATGGTGGTGCTGCAACGAGTGGTACATTAGCTTCAATCGCAAGATTACGAATGTGTGCTGCGATTAAATCGACACCTTTTGCAACTAATATCGGTGCATTGCCAGAACCTTCGTCATATTTCAGCGCAATCGCATAATGGCTAGGGTTGGTAATAATGACATCGGCATTCGGCACTTCTTTCATCATTCGATTTTGTGCCATTTCCATTTGAGTACGACGAATTCGTCCTTTGATTTCAGGACTACCTTCCGCTTCTTTATGTTCGTCTTTGATTTCTTGCATCGACATTTTTAAGTCGGTGCTGTGCTTGTGTAATTGATAAGGCACATCAATCGCTGCGACTAAAATCAACGCGCCACTTAAAATTAAAAAGCTATGAGCAATCAGTTTAACTGCGTGAATAACCGCCTGCTCCATTGGTTCAGAACTTAAACCTAATAATTCAGCAAAAATCGAATTGAATAATAACCAGCCGACAAGACCGACGAGCGCAATTTTGAGAGAGGCTTTAAGTAACTCGACTAAGCCGTTGACAGAAAATAATTTAGGCAAACCCTTAATTGGATCGAGCTTGTCGAATTTTGGGGTGATAGTATCCATATTGAAAATCCAACCTCCTAAGGCAATAGGCGCAATAATAGCCGTGACAGTTAAAATGACCATCAATGGCACAATAAGTAATAAACCATCGTGCATTGCTTGCTTAAAAAATACGATAGTTGTCAGTGGTTCAAAAATAGTTTCGCGGGACACATGGAAATTTCTTTGCATCAGCTCAATTAGCCCCTGCCCTACTTGTCCGCCCTGTGAAATCAGCAACCATGCGCTGATAATTAACATCACAAATGTGTTCAGTTCACGCGACCGTGCAATTTGACCTTTCTTTTTTGCGTCGTCTAAGCGTTTCTGGGTGGGTTCTTCGCTTTTTTCTTGTCCTGAATCTTCAGCCATTTTTTTAAGTTAATCGCAGTAATTGTTTAATTAAATCATAACCATCGTTCAATATATCGGGGATCAACGTCAACATATCGGGCAATGTTAACCAAATGAGCAAAATTCCCAACATCAATGTAATCGGAAAACCAACGGAGAAAATTTGTAATTGTGGCGCGGATTTCGATGCCACACCAAAAATCACGTTCACCAATAATAAGCTGATAACGACAGGCATCGAAAGCAATAAACCGTCTGAAAATATCCGCCCACCCCACAAAATAATCGACCACGCATCATTTGTATTGAGCGATTCACCAATCGGCAACGACGTAAAACTATCAACTAATAATTGAATCAGAAGCAAATGCCCGTCCAAACTCAAAAATAACAACGTTGTGCTAATCATGTAGATTTGCGAAATGACAGGAATTTGTTGACCGTTCAGTGGATCGACCATCGACGCGAAACCCAAGCCCATGCCATACGCTACGCCCTGCCCTGCAAAAATCACAGCCGCAAAAACCATTTGTAGAATAAACCCAGTCGTGATGCCTATCACCACTTGTTGCACGCCAATCATTATGCCTTTGTAACTCATCATTTCAACTTGCGGCAATGGCGGCAATAACGGAATAACAATAACGGCAATAACACCTGTAAGAATAACGCGAACTTGCGCGGGAACAGCTCGCACACTAAACACGGGCATCGATACAAACATCGCACTGATTCGCATCAGTGGAAAAGTGAGCATCGCCATTGTATTGAGTAATTGTGCTTCGGTGAAGTTCATCTGAATCAACCGATTAGGAGAGGGATTTCCTTGATTAAATCACGAAAATAATCGAGAAAAAGTTGTAACATCGCGGGACCCACTAAGAGTAAAACTGCGCCTATCACCACGACCTTTGGCACAAATGTTAAGGTTGATTCGTTGATTTGTGTCGCGGCTTGAAACATCGCAATGATTAAACCAACGACAAGCGTTGGTAACAATAATGGAATCGTGAGTTTGACTGCCACGACCATCGCATTTTGCGCGACAGTATAAATAATTTCGGGTGTCATAAGTTCGACGCTCCGTTAAGTGCCAACAAAAAAGCTCGCTGCGAGCATTTCCATAATAAGCGACCAGCCATCCGCAAGAACAAATAGCATAATTTTAAACGGTAACGAAATAATCATCGGCGACAACATCATCATACCCATCGACATCAACACACTAGCAACCACTAAATCGATAATCAAAAACGGTAAAAAAATCAGAAAACCAATTTGAAATGCCGTTTTAATTTCGCTAGTCACATAAGCGGGTAACAGTAATGAAAATGGAATTTCGTCTGCATTCGTTAATTCCGCTTTACCTGAAATTCGTACAAAAAGTTCTAAATCGCTTTCGCGGGTTTGTTTGGTCATGAATTGGCGAAACGGAATTGACGCTTTTTCAATCGCTTGCATCGCATCGATTTTTTCTTCCATGTACGGTTGCACCGCTTCAACATTCACTTTGTCGATAACAGGCATCATAATAAAAATGGTCAAAAACAACGATAATCCAAGCAAAACCTGATTACTTGGAACCTGTCCCGTGCCAAGAGCTTGGCGCAACAAGCTAAACACAATCATAATTCGCGTGAACGAAGTCATTGTCAGCAACATCGCGGGTAACAACGTCATCATCGTCATCAACGCCAAAATCTGCAATGTGACGCTGTAAGTTTGACCGCCTTTCGGATTCGATGTGACAGTCAACGCTTCAATTCCAGATGGCAATGCGAACGCTACACCACTCAAACCAAGTGCTGCGAGCGTTAGCAAAATGAAAATCATGGTACGTTTACGCATCGACTTTTCCTTTCATGACTTGTTTTAATTTGTACGCGAAACTATTTTCGGACGGCTCAAACGTAATTTTATTCAAACAATCTTCGCCTTCTAAAACGTGTAACATTTCAATGCGGCTGGGCGTTACGCCGAGAATTAACTGCTTTTTTCCTGCTTGAACCAACACTAATTTTTCACGCATCCCCAACGATAAACCACCGACAATTTGTAAGCGATCACCGCCGATTTGAGTTGCTGATTGAAGTTGCCGAATTGCCCAAACGCAAATCGCAAAAATCACTAAAACAATCAGCAACCCAAACGCCCAACTCGCGAAATCAGTGCTAGAAATAATTTCGTTTTGTCGCATTATGCCAAGCGTTTGACGCGCTCTGACGGACTAATCACGTCGGTTAAACGAATGCCAAATTTATCGTTAATTACAACAACTTCACCATGGGCAATCAACATTCCATTAACTAAAACGTCTAAGGGTTCACCCGCAAAACGTTCTAATTCCACGACAGAACCTTGATTAAGTTGTAATAAATTCCGAATACTAATGTTTGTTCGTCCAATTTCCATCGAAATGACGACGGGAACATCTAAAATAACATCTAAATTAACTTCTTCATTAACCGCTTCTTGCTCGCCTTCGTAATCTTCAAATTCTTTGAATGCAACGGTTTCTGTATCTTCGTTCATTTCGCTCATGTTAACTCTCGCTCAATATAATTTTAATTAGTAATGCGGTCAGTAATTTGAACCGCGTAATTGCCATCAGAAATCCCAACTTTTCCTGTAAATATAGGAACATGTGCGGCATTCAATGACACAAGATCAGGTAAATCAATCGGAATCACATCGCCTTTTTTAAGTTGTAGCACGCTGCGAATCGACATATTTTTTTCAACTAAAATGCTGTTAATTGGCATTTCAACGCGCATCACTTCGCGATAAAGTGAGTCATACCAATTTTCATCAACATCGTCTTGACTGGTATTGATAACATCGAGCAAGTCTCGAATAGGTTCAAGCATTGCGTAAGGTAACGCGATATGAATATCACCGCCGCCGCCTTCCAAATCAACGTGAAAAGTAGATACCACAATCAATTCTGTCGGTTCAATAATGTTTGCGAAACGAGGATTGATTTCAGAACTTAAATACTCAAAATCTAATCCCAAAACGGGTTTCCATGATTCTTTTAAGTCTTTAAAAATCAATTCGACAAAAATCATCACAATTCGCATTTCTGTATTGGTAAATTCTTTACCTTCTGAGGGGGCATTTTCAAAAAATCCGCCGCCACCAAAGAAATTATCTACCGCCGTAAAAATTAAACTCGGCTCCATGATAATCAAGGCTTTACCACGCAAAGGATTTACACGAATTACCGTTAAACTGGTAGGAACGAGCAAGCCTTGGGTAAATTCCGAAAACTTTTTAATTTGAATACCTGAAATATAAATTTCAGCCGAACGGCGAATAAACTGAAAAACAGAAACGCGTAATAATCGTGCAAAACGTTCATTAATCATTTCCAGCGTTGGCATTCGACCACGAACAATTCGTTCCTGATGCGCTAAATCATACGATTTAACGATGCCACGCTCTTTCATTTCCTCGGCAACTTCTTCGGAATAGACGCTCGATTCTTCATCGTCAGCACCGCCACCCGAATCAAAGTCTTCATCACCACCGCCACCCATGCCATTCAATAAGGCATCAATTTCTGCTTGTGAAAGTAAGTCGCTCATAATTCTGTGTTATTGCATAATAAATGAAGTGAAATAAACTTCTTTGATTTCTGATTCTGGCGACATTTTTTCAAGCATCGCAGTCACGTCATCAAAAATTGCATTTCGCAAAGCGACTTTGCCTTCATGCGTTTTTAAACCGTCAGTATTTTGTCCGCTGATAAGCATCAGCAAATTGCTCATCATCATGGGTTCATTTTTCTTTAAAACAGCAATTGTCGCTGCATCATCTGCTGCAATCGACAATGTAATTTTCACTAAACGCACTGAGGAGTTTTGTGGGAAATTAACCACTAATGGTTTTGAAAGTTCGTTATAAACTGTAGTTATAACAGGCGGTGGTGGTTCAGCACATGCTATTTCAACTGCTTTTTCTGCTTGCATCTTCATGTAATAGAACATTCCACCTGCACCAGCCGATAACGAAAGAATGATAGCAAGTACCAAAATAATTAAGGGTTTTTTAGATGGCTTTTCAGCCGCTTCGTCTTGTTCCATTTGAGCCATATCGACAACCTATACGTTTGTTCATTTAACGAAAACACCAGAAAATATGCTGGCAATTATACCTATAAACCAATAACGACAAGCGACGTTATTGTTGTTGCATTTTATTTGCAGTAATTGTGCCAAATAATATATTGACACGGTTTTTTTTAGTTCTATTTATTTGCAAGCAACATCAATTCCATAAACCGTGGCATAATAACGTCATTGTAATTTTGTCTATTTCTCTATGAAAATCCATGATGACGCGCTGCGGGAATTAGCTCTCGCAGTCATTCAAGTTGAAGCGCAAGCCGTTGCTCATTTAGCTTCCCGCATTGATGCCAATTTTGTGGCAGCGTGTAAATTACTATTTGCCTGCAAAGGTCGAATTGTTGTCACAGGTGTTGGAAAGTCGGGACATATTGGTGGAAAAATCGCTGCGACGTTAGCAAGTACGGGAACGCCTGCTTTTTTCGTTCATTCGGGTGAAGCAAGTCACGGTGATTTGGGTATGATTACCGCGCAAGACGTGATTTTGGCTTTATCAAATTCAGGTGAAACAACAGAGATTTTAGCGATTTTGCCATTAATAAAGCGGCTTAACATTTCACTAATTGCATTAACGGGAAATCCAGAATCGACACTTGCGAAATTCGCCACAATTCATTTGGACGTTTCGGTTAAACAAGAAGCCTGTCCGCTCGGTTTAGCCCCAACTTCCAGCACAACTGCTGCTCTAGTTATGGGTGATGCGTTGGCGGTTTCGTTATTGGAAGCGCGTGGTTTTACACGAGATGATTTTGCTTTTTCGCACCCTGGTGGACAATTAGGACGGCGTTTATTATTGCGAGTTAGCGATATTATGCACACTGATTCAGCCATTCCAAAAGTTAGTAAAAACACCTCGGTTAGTGGTGCAATTTTAGAAATGACGACAAAAAAATTGGGCATGACAGTGGTTATAAATTCAGAAAATGAATTGCTCGGCGTTTTTACCGATGGTGATTTACGGCGATTACTTGGTAACAATCTGAGTTTGCCAAATTGTGAAATTCACGAAGTCATGACCAAAAATAGCAAAGTGATTCACGCCGATTGTTTGGCGGCAGAAGCAATGCAAATTATGCAACAACAGAAAATTAGTGCTTTATGCGTGGTTGATGACCAGCAAAAAGTGTGTGGCGCGTTAAATATGCACGATTTGATTCGTGCGGGGATAGTTTAAATGATACCAGTTCGAGTAATGGAGCAAGCCCGTCAAATTCAACTTTTGATTTTAGATGTCGATGGTGTTTTGACGGATGGAAAATTGTTTTTTGACCATTTGGGCAATGAATTTAAAGCCTTTCATGCGCGTGACGGTCACGGCATCAAAATGTTGCAACAAACGGGCGTTGAAATTGCGGTAATTTCGGGACGTGAATCGTTCATTGTCACCAAACGCATGGAAGAATTAGATGTCACACTTGTTTATCAAAATCAACGTGATAAACGCGCCGCATTTGCAGATTTATTGCAAAAGTTAGATTTAACGCCTGAACAAGTCGCGTATGTTGGTGATGATGTGGTCGATTTACCCATTATGACGCAAGTCGGTTTGGCGATTGCGGTGGCGGATGCGAGTGAAGCTGTTATTGCTTGTGCGGATTGGACAACGACGTTAGGTGGTGGACTTGGCGCGGTGCGCGAAGTGTGCGACATGATTATGCAATCACAAGATAATTTTGAAACGATTTTGGCGGATTATTTGCAATGATGCCGAAACATAACGCTTTTTATGGTTATGTGATTGCATTGGCAATCGCGAGTAGTTTATTCGCAAAATGGCTGACAAATGAAGAGGCTGAACGGAGAGAAGCCATTGCACACAGCGCAGACTTTTTTAGTGTCGGTTATCAAAAATGGCAAATGAATGAACACGGCGATTTAGGTTCGCATTTAACTGCCAATAAAATGGCACATTACAGCGATGACGGCACGACCCAGTTAGAAAATCCTCTGATGTTTTTTTATAACGCGCCAAATCCCGCATGGCAGATTCAAGCCGAATCTGGCAAATTAGAAAAAGGCGGTGAAACGCTTTGGTTGAATGGCAAAGTCGAAATCGAACGTGCCGCAAGTTCGCAAGGACGCGAGTTAATTATTCATACTTCAAATTTAACGGTTTTTCCTAAAACATCTTTCGCACAAACAAACGAATTCACCGAATTAAAAAGTAGCAATAACATCACAACTGGAACAGGTATGAAGGCGACATTTAGTGCGCCCGTTCATTTGGAATTATTAGCAAAAGTACATGGCAATTATGATAAAAAATAAACAACTTTGGTTATGCGCCGCCCTGCTCTACAGCACAAATTTATTCGCACTCGAAAGCGATGCAAAACAACCAATTACGATTGATTCAAATGGTGCGACGTATGATGAACGCGCTGAACTTAGCACTTACACAGGAAATGTCGTTGCCACACAAGGCAGTATTCGGGTGAATTCGGATAAATTAGATGTGCATTTCAAAGGTGGCGATGCTGAAAAATTGGTTTTTTCAGGTAAATCAGCACGTTTCAAACAAACACCTAGCGCGGGTGGAAAAGATATTACAGGTCAGGCTTCAACAGGCGAGTTTTATCCCAAACGTAATTTATTGGTCTTAATTGGTGACGCGACGGTTTTACAAGGAAACGGAACGTACTCCAGTGATTATATTGAATACGATATTAAAACCTCGCTTGTCAAAGCGGGTGATAAAAGTGCTTCAACCGATAACAGTAAACAGCGCGTTCACGTTGTCATTCAGCCAAAACCATAAATTATGATTCTCGCCGCGACACAAATACACAAAAATTATAATAAACGTCCTGTCGTCAAAGGCGTTTCGTTACAAATCAAAACAGGCGAAGTTGTCGGTTTACTAGGTCCAAATGGCGCAGGAAAAACCACCAGTTTTTATATGCTAGTTGGCTTAGTTAAAGCCGATGGTGGCGACATTACGCTTAATGGAAAAACGATAACGACAATGCCAATGCACGTTCGCGCTCAAAATGGGATTGGTTATTTGCCACAAGAACCGTCAGTTTTCCGTAAATTAAGTGTTTCGGATAATTTGCGGGCGGTTTTACAATTGCGTGATGATTTAACGGCAGGTCAAATTGAATTAAAAATCATGGATTTAATGGATGAATTCAGTATTACACACTTAAAAAATCAGTTGGCATTAAGTTTATCGGGTGGTGAACGGCGGCGCGTTGAAATTGCCCGCGCCCTCGCCTCAAATCCAAAATTTATTTTACTTGATGAACCGTTTGCGGGCGTTGATCCGATTTCGGTTGATGATATTAAAAAAATTATTCAACATCTCACGCAACGCGGTATCGGCATTTTAATTACCGAACATAACGTGCGTGAAACGCTAGACATTTGCGACCACGCTTATATTTTAAGTGATGGACAAGTTATCGCCGAAGGAAATGCAGAGCAAATTGTTGCTAACAAAGAAGTTCGCGATGTGTATTTAGGTACAAATTTTAGTATGTAGCTACAATAAAACTATTAAATCAAAGGGTTATCGCCAATGAGGCAATCTTTAAATTTACGAATGGGTCATCAATTATCGATGACTCCGCAGTTACAACAAGCGATAAAGTTATTGCAAATGTCCACACTGGATTTGCAACAGGAAATTCAACAGGCATTAGAATCTAACATTATGCTGGAATTAGAAGATGATGAATTTGGTTCATTTTCACTTGATGTTCCTTTGCACGATAAAAAAAGCGATAACCTTGATTTATTACACAGCAGTGAAGGCTCACAGACAGATATTCCAGATGATTTACCAACAGATTCTTCATGGGACGATATTTACGAAACAGAATATGAACCCACTCTGCCCGATTATGATTTTGGATCAATTCAAGAAACGTCGAATTTCGAGGGCGAATTTGAAAGTCAGCGCACCAACACGTTAAGTTTACAAGCGCATTTATTGGCTCAATTGGATTTAGTGTCGTTTTCTGAACACGATTTTGCGATTGCCATTGCCATTATTGATTCGATTAACACGGAAGGTTATTTGACCACGAGTGTGGACGATATTTTTCAAAACTTATATGAACAAATGCCTGATTTAGAACTCGACGAAGTTTATGCTGTATTACATCGAGTTCAACATTTTGATCCTGCTGGGGTCGCTGCAGTAGATTTAAGTGATTGCTTGCGTTTGCAATTATTACAATTACCTGATGACACACCTTGCAAAGCCGATGCGTTAATTCTCGTGATACGTCATTTGGATTTACTCGCCACACACGAACAAAGTAAATTGGTACGCAAATTAGCCGTTACCGAAAAAGAATTAGATTTGATTGTGGCGTTGATTAGAACATTAGACCCAAAGCCTGGTGAACAAATTCAAAGTACGTTGTCGGAATACGTTGTACCAGATGTTTATGTGCGGAAAATTAACGATTATTGGCATGTTGATTTGAATCCAGAAATTGCACCTAAATTGCGAGTTAATGAAATGTATGCAGGCTTAATTAAAAAAGCTGATACGGGCAAAGACAATACCGTGATGAAAGAACATTTGCAGGAAGCAAAATGGTTTATCAAAAGTTTACACAGTCGTAACGACACATTATTACGCGTGGCGCGTTGCATTGTTGAAAAGCAAACTGCATTTTTTGAGCATGGTTCAATCGCAATGAAATCGATGGTATTGCGCGATGTGGCAGAAGAATTAGAATTACACGAATCGACTATTTCACGAGTGACCACGCAAAAATATATGCACACGCCGAATGGAATTGTTGAATTTAAATACTTTTTTTCGAGTCATGTTTCCACAGATGGTGGTGGCGAATGTTCATCAACAGCTATTCGTGCATTGATTAAAGAACTTATCGGCAATGAAAATGTCACAAAACCACTCAGTGATAGTAAAATAGCTGAGTTTTTAAAAACAAAGGGCATCAATGTTGCTCGTAGAACCGTGGCTAAATATCGTGAAGCGATGTTTATTTCCTCGTCCAGTCAACGCAAGCGTTTATTATAAAAACAAAAACGCCCGTTGAATTTTCCACTTTGTACGTTTTATATTTATCAAGGAATTAGTTATGCAAGTTATTATTAGCGGTCATCATTTAGAAATTACCGATGCCTTAAAAGCGCACACGGACGAAAAATTTGCAAAATTAGCACGTCATTTTGACAAAGTGACGGATGTTCACGTCATTTTAAGCGTGGAAAAATTAGTACAAAAAGCCGAAGCGACTTTACATTTTGCAGGTGCCAAATTTTTTGCAGAAGATCATCAAGAAGATATGTATGTGGCAATTGATGAATTAGTTTCTAAATTGGATCGTCAAATTTTGAAACATAAAGAAAAACACGCCGATCATTAAAACGCGATAAGCGGTTCAAGGTGAAATGCAAAAATCACTTTCACCTTGAACATATAAAAATGTGAGCGCGAATTTCGCGCTTTTTTATTTTGTAATATACGGTAAAACGATGCGTTTATTATTACTAGGTACGGAAGGTTGTCATTTGTGTGACGAAGCACAAGCACTTTTGAATAAAAATAATATCGTTGTCGAAACCATTGATATTTCCGAGCATGAAATCTGGCAAACTCAATTTGCTAGGTTAATTCCTGTTTTGTACGATGTTGAAACACAATGTTATTTGAATTGGTATTTTGACTCCCCTGCCCTACTCTTTTTTATTAAATCTTTGAACATGACGAATCCATTATTAAATCAAACTGATTTACCACATTTTAGCCAAATCAAACCTGAACATATTGAACCCGCAATTGATGAGTTATTAGCAAATGCGCGAAAAATTGTTGCCGATTCATTGAATGAGAACGATGTTTATAGTTGGGGAAATTTAATCGTTCCAATTGAAAATGCAGAAGACAAATTAAATAAGGCTTGGTCATCTGTCGGTCATTTAAATTCAGTGATGAGTAACGATGAATTACGCGATGCGTATAACGAGTGCCTACCAAAACTGAGTAATTACACAACTGAAATGGGACAAAACGAAAAATTGTTCCACGCTTATAAATCGATTGTTTCACATGAAACATTTAAATCATTTACAAAAGCGCAGCAAAAAGTAATTACGAATGCGTTGCGAGATTTTCAATTGTCAGGCGTAGGATTACCAGAAGAACAAAAACAGCGTTACAAAGAAATTTCGCAACAGTTGAGTTCATTGACCAGCCGCTATGAAGAAAATGTTTTAGATGCTACTAATGCGTGGACGAAATTAATAATAGACGTAAATGAATTAGCTGGATTACCAGAAACAGCTTTAGCGCAAGCAAAACAAAGTGCCGAGATGTTTCATGTGAAACATGGAAATAAAAATAAAAGTGGTTGGTTAATTTCGTTACAGTTTCCATCGTATTTAGCGGTTATGACTTATGCAGATAATCGAGAATTGCGTTGTGAACATTACACTGCGTTTGTTATTCGTGCGTCTGAAAAAGATTTTGATAATACCGATGTTATGGAAAAAATTCTTGCATTACGTCATGAAGAAGCCCGATTACTCGGTTTTTTCAATTACGCTGATTTGTCATTAGCGACAAAAATGGCAAATTCGACTTATGAAGTGATTTCATTTTTGGAAGATTTAGCTGATAAATCGTTACCACAAGCGCGTCAAGATTTAGCTGATTTAGAAAAATTTGCACTCGAAAATTACGGCATCGAAAACATACAAGCGTGGGATGTAAGTTATTTATCTGAAAAAATGCGTCAACATTATTACCAATTGTCACAAGAAGAAGTGAAAAGTTATTTTCCAGTTGATAAGGTTTTGAGCGGTTTATTTGAAATTTTGAATCGCTTGTATGGTTTAATAATTTCTGAAATTCAAGAATTTGACCGTTGGCATGAAACGGTTCAACTATTTGAAGTTTATGATAGGGCAGGTCAGAAGCGGGGACGTTTTTATTTAGATTTATTTGTCAGAACAAAAAAACGTGGGGGGGCGTGGATGGACGATTGCATCGGACGGCGTAGATTGGGCGATAATGAGGTTCAATTACCAGTGGCATTTTTGGTGTGTAATTTCACGCCGCCGACAAATGACATACCTTCTCTTTTAACGCACGATGATGTAACAACACTGTTCCATGAATTTGGACATGGACTGCATCACATTTTAACTCAAGTTGATTATTTAGGTGTTTCTGGGATTAACGGTGTTGAATGGGATGCTGTTGAATTACCAAGTCAGTTCATGGAAAACTGGTGTTGGGAAAAAGATGCAATTGCGCTAATTTCAAGCCACTATCAAACAGGTCAAGTATTACCCGAAGCACTATTTGAAAAAATGCTCGCTGCAAAAAACTTTCAAGCGGGAATGACAATGGTTCGACAATTGGAATTCGGTTTATTTGATTTTCATATTCATCGTGATTTTGATCCGAATAGGGGAGGGCGAGTGTATGAAATTTTAAATATGATTCGTGAAAAAGTAGCGGTATTGCCAGTGCCAGAATTTAATCGTTTTGCACATAGTTTCTCGCATATTTTTGCGGGTGGTTACGCTGCAGGATATTACAGTTACAAATGGGCTGAGGTATTATCGAGTGATGCTTTTTCGTTGTTTGAAGAAAAAGGAATTTTTGATGCCGAAACAGGTGAATCATTTTTAACTAACATTTTAGAAATGGGTGGCTGTGACAACGCGATAGAATTATTTAAAAAATTTCGGGGGCGTGAACCATCTTGTAACGCATTATTACGCCATATAGGTATTACGGCACGGGTGTGATTAAAAGGATATGTTTCAAACTCTGTGTATGCAATTATTTCGATAAGTCAGCAACACTTTGTCGTAAAATAGGTTGATTAAAATGGTTAAACCATAAATCCACAGGGTTGGAACACCACCCTATTTTTGAACGGCTAACACTTCTGAAATCAGCCCAGCGTAAAGTTTCGCACCATTCGCAGTCAAATGAATGCCATCTTTTCCAAAAATATTTTTGGCATTCATGCTGTTTTCACGCCAATCAATAACGGTGACATTTTTATTTTTATTCGCCATATCACTAAATAAACGATTATTTGCAGACTCGTAATTTCTCGGCAGCTTCAAATTGATCAAAATAATTTTCTTGGTGTCGCTCAATAAATTTACCAATGCTGTCATTTGATTCGCGTTAATTGGGCTATTATTTCCTAAATGAATAATCACCGTATCACTCAGCACACCGTTATTTTTACGTTCGGTCAGAATTTGAATTCCCTTGCTTAATTGTCGTCCGACTTGTGAATCAATGCTTAATTTTGGCAAACGTTTTAATAATTCAGGCGTTGCTCCCACCATCACCGAATCGCCCAACAAAAAGACTGCAGGTTTTTTGCCCATGTCATCAATTGTTCTAATGCGGTTAATGTAACCTTTGCCGTTTTTATTACGGTCAATTTGTAAATTATTTTGCGGCACGTCAATACTAATATCATTTTGTTCAGCGGTCACATCGGTTGAATTTTGTCCATTCACCATTCCCTGAGCGTCAGCAGTTATCATTGCTTTATCTTGAATAAAAACAGCATTTTCTATTACCGCTTCCAACAAACTCGAATTTAATTCGGGGTTGAAAATAATTCGCTCAACGTCTAATTTGACAGGTTTTGTTTTTATAATGGGTGATACATCTTCGACGCTTTCATTGATAACGTGTTGTTGAGCAACACTTAATTCTTGTTCGGTTGCAATCATTAAACCTGAACAACCCGCCAAACTCACTGCACCTGCTAACGTCCAATACGCAATATATTTTTTTTGTTCACCACCAGTTGATTTGAAAACGGTTTCGAAGGCGCGTTCAATACAACCGTTGCGAATCGGTTTTTCAATGAATCGGAACGTTATTTCTGAAAAAAGAAATGTTAATGTCATACGAAACGCCAAAAGCGATAAGCCTTCTAATGGCACATCGACAAACGGTTGCGTCAAACCAAAAATCGCCCAATGCCACAAATAAATACCATAAGCACGAACACCAATTGCCCGAAAAACGGGATTATTCAACAATATCAAAACAAAGCTGAAATAGTTTTGCTGCGAAATAATCAAACATAATCCAATGACGACAGCCGTTAAAATTGAAACGGATAAGAAGCCGCCTTGATATAAAAAAGCGTCTGACGATTTTGCATAAACACAAAATAAAACTAAACCGATAACACCAAATAACGCTGAAAAATTAAGAAGTTGGAATTTTGATTTATTCAAAATAATAATTTCAGGCGAGCGAATTAAAAATGCAACTAATGAGCCAATAAAAAGTGCGCTCACTCGTGTATCTGTTCCAAAATAAACTCGTGATGGATCGGAATTTGGGTCGTAAAGCGTTGCCATGAAATAACTGGATACCAATGCAAATACTAAAACCACAATGCAAGCAACCCAACGCGGAAGTCTAAATAACACAATGCTTGCAACCGCCCACACAACGTAAAATTGAAATTCAATGCCCAATGACCACAAATGTTCAAATAATCGAGGTCGCCCAATCAAATCAAAATAAGACCGTTCATTGATAATGTAATTCCAATTATTTGTGAAAGTAATGCCGTAAATTAAATCGTCAAAAATTTGATTTATTTCGTCAGGAAAAAACAGCAACACACAAATCCACGTTGCTAACATCATAGTGAAAGCAGCAGGAATTAAACGACGTAAACGACGAAACCAAAATCGTTTTAAATCTAAACGTCCATTTTTTTGCCATTCATCTAAAAGCAATTTTGTAATAATAAAACCGCTAATCACAAAGAAAATTTCAACGCCTAAAAATCCGCCAGATAACCAAGTATTGTCGCTGTGAAAAGCCAATACCGCTAAAATAGCGATGGCACGAAGTCCGTCTAAGTAAAATAAATAAGCGTTTGGTTTTGTGACTGTCATGGTTTTTATAAGTGAATAATTTAGCGATTGTGGTGATGTTCAAATGATTTTGATAGTGCGGGTTTAATGCCATCAAAGATTTTTTCTGCCCATTGCGTGGCAATCAACGCGCCTTCTTTGCCTCCGTAATGTAGCCCATCACCACCTGAACTTGGATATTTTGTATATTTTCGACTGTCGATAAGTTTGCAATGATGTAATTTAGAAAGTTTTTTGAGTAACGCATAAACATCGTTGAGGTCAGAAGTGCTGAATTTTCGAGCGTCGGGCGCACTAATCCAAATACATTGTCCGCCTTTATCTTCAACCATCGCCATCATTTTTTCAGTGTAATTTTCACGATCTTCTTCTTTCATTAATACCAAATTAGAACCCAATGCCACAATGGTTATTTTGGGTTTAACTTCGTTCAAAAGTCCGTATAATTTTGGCGTATTACCTTTGAGAACTTTGCTTTCAAAACCGTTTGCTTCATGTGTTAAAAGTCCACAAGTTGTTGATTTACCTTCTAACCACCAACGCGGTTCACTGCCACAACTTGCAACGGCTGTTATCGCTACATGAGGAAAATTTTGCTGCAAAAGTTCCGTTAAAGATCGTCCAAATATGCCCACAGAATGAGAATCGCCAATAAATAATAAACGCTCTTGAATATGTGCTTTTTTGGGTAAATCAGGTGCAGTTGTCTTATTTTCTTTTCCAATAACTGAACAGGAAAAAAGATTCGCAACAACAGAAATAGCTAAAATTCGGCTAATGCGTTGAAGATAATTCATTGCGATCCAATTTTTGCAGCTCTTTTGCAATAACAGAAGCCATATTTTTCGCACCTGTTGCGGTTAAGTGCGTTCCATCTCGAACCACCCACGAAGACTGATTTCTACTAATTTCCGCCCAATCGATTACGCGAGTATTTTTATGCAATGCCGCTTCTTCTTTTATCATTTTATTGGCTTCACGATAACTGTGACTGACTTCACGCATCGTCATCCAAAACACATGATGCGTATCAGAAACTTCATTCATAAGTGCATTCACTTTTTGACGAAAACGTACTCCGCGATCATCGTTATGTCCCATCAAAATAACGACGGTATCAACACCTTGATTTCCTTTTAAAACGTTCAAAGCACTTTCAGGTTGTCCATGTAAGCATCCCGATGTGGTTAGTTTCCGACAAACTTTGGCGTGAAATTTTAAATCTCCACCAATAAAATTTTGTGCAGCATGCGTGTAACGTGAAGAAAGAGCCTCCATTACAGAATCACCGACCAATAGAATTGAGTGATTTGTTGAAGCGAATCCTAATTCAGAAAACATAACCAAAAAAGTAAGACTTAATGTCATTCCGATAGTTTTTGGTGATTTGCGTAATACGCGATACATTTCGTTCCTTTTCATGTTTTTTGAAATCATCCTTTTAATTAACGGCAATTAACAGCTTTTTTGTAGATGTCATTGTAAATCACTTTTACCACAATAAAAATTGCTGAAAATTTATCGTGGTTTGGCGCGATTTCGTGAATTATGCTATCTTTTCGCGCATTATTCGCTTTCAAAATATCTCGAAATTATGATTCCTGAACAATTTACTAATTACGCAAAACAAGGCTACAACCGCATTCCGATTAGCCGTGAAATTCTCGCCGATTTAGATACGCCGTTAAGCGCGTATTTGAAACTCGCAGACGGCGCATATTCTTATTTATTTGAATCTGTTCATGGCGGCGCACAATGGGGACGTTATTCAATTATTGGTTTGCCATGCAAAACGATTGTGAAAGTGTTTGGCAAACAAATTACCGTTTCATTTGAAAATGATGTTATCGAAAATGTGACGCATGAAAATCCGCTCGAATGGATTGAAGAATTCAAAGCACGTTATAACGTTCCAGACGTTGAAGAATTACCACGTTTTAATGGTGGATTAGTGGGTTATTTCGGCTATGAAACGATTGGTTACATTGAACCGCGTGTTTGTAAAATTAAAAAACCTGACGAAATCGGCGCACCTGATATTTTGCTGATGGTTTCTGAAGAATTATTAGTTTTTGATAATTTGTCAGGAAAATTATTATTGCTTACGCACGCCAATCCACACGACGAAAATGCGTATGAAAACGCACAAAAACGTTTACAAGAATTGGCGGAAAAATTGCGCGAATCAAAAGGTAAGCCGCAATACCACTCAAATCCTAAAACGGTGCAAGAAAGTGATTTTGTATCGGGATTCACTGAAAGTGGCTTTAAAAATGCCGTTGAAAAAGCCAAAGAATACATCACCGATGGCGACATTATGCAGGTCGTTTTATCACAACGATTGTCGATTCCATTCACCGCCGCGCCGCTTAATTTATACCGTGCGTTGCGCTGTTTGAATCCGTCACCATATATGTTTTATTTGAATTTAGACGATTTTCATATCGTTGGTTCGTCGCCTGAAATTTTGGTACGTTTGGAAGATGAAACGGTGACGGTTCGCCCGATTGCGGGAACTCGCCGACGTGGTGTTACGCCTGAACAGGATTTAGAACTGGAAAAAGAATTGCTCGCTGATCCAAAAGAAATTGCAGAACATTTGATGTTGATTGATTTAGGGCGCAACGATGCGGGGCGGGTCGCTGAAATCGGCACGGTTCAATTAACCGAAAAAATGATTGTGGAACGGTATTCACACGTTATGCACATCGTTTCAAATGTAACAGGAAAGTTGAAACAAGGGCATAGTGCGTTTGATGTTTTGGCAGCAACTTTTCCTGCTGGAACAGTGAGCGGTGCGCCAAAAATTCGGGCGATGGAAATTATTGATGAACTCGAACCTGTAAAACGTGGCGTATATTCTGGGGCTGTTGGTTATATTGGTTGGACGGGAAATTTAGACATGGCAATTGCGATTAGAACAGCAGTAATTAAAGACGGTAAATTACATATTCAAGCAGGCGCGGGGATTGTCTATGATTCTGTGCCGCAAAATGAATGGGATGAAACTATGAATAAAGGACGCGCAGTTTTTCGTGCTGTGGCAATGGCGGAAGCAGGTTTGGAAGGAGAGCAACTATGAAAGTCGTCATGGTCGATAATTACGATTCATTTACTTACAACTTGGTGCAGTATTTTGGTGAACTCGGCGCAGAAGTCACAGTGGTTCGCAATGACCAAGTTTCGGTTACTGATATTGCCGCATTGAATCCTGACAAAATCGTCATTTCACCAGGACCTTGCACACCCAAAGAAGCGGGTGTTTCGGTCGAAACGATTTTGCATTTTGCGGGGAAAATTCCCCTTTTAGGCGTTTGTTTAGGTCATCAAAGTATGGGTTATGCGTTTGGTGGCAATGTGATTCATGCAAAACAAATTATGCACGGCAAAACCTCGCTTGTTTATCATGCTGACACAGGTGTTTTTAACGGTTTGAAAAATCCCTTTACTGCGACGCGCTATCACTCGTTAGTCATCGAACAAAGTAGTTTACCTGAATGTTTAGAAATCACGGCATGGACACAAAATGAACAAGGTGAAATCGATGAAATTATGGGTGTGCGGCACAAAATACTTGATATTGAAGGGGTTCAATTTCATCCCGAATCTATCTTGACTGAACACGGACACGATTTATTACGGAATTTTTTGATTCGATAAAAGGCAAACTATGAATTACATCGCAATAAAAATGTTGATGGGCGACAAAGGCAAATACATTGGCATTGTGATGGGCTTAACATTTGCCTCGCTAATCATGACGCAACAACCCGCTATTTTTATAGGAATACTTGCAAGAACTTACAGTTTTATTTCCGATGTCGGCTTGCCTGATATTTGGGTGATGGACGAGAAAGTTCAGTTTGTTGATGACATTAAACCACTGCAAGATACAGAACTTTATCGTGTGCGCGGCGTATCTGGAATTGAATGGGCAATGCCCATGTATAAAGGGATGTTGAAAGCGCGAATGTCCGACGGTACTTTTCAAACGTGCAATGTGATTGGCTTAGATGATACGACGTTAATTGGCGCACCTGCTATTTTAATCGAAGGCAAACTCGAAGATCTACGCCGTAGTGATGGCGTTATTGTTGATATTGATGGCGCGACTGAAAAGCTTGCCAAGCCACCATTGATTACAGGTGGTAAAAAAATTCCGCTCAAAGTCGGTGACAATTTAGAACTTAATGATCACCGTGCCTTTGTAGTTGGAATTGCCAAAGTAACACGCACATTTCAGTCACAACCCGTTATTTACACGACATATTCCCGCGCTAAAAGTTACGCACCGAAAGAACGAAAGTTATTATCTTTTGTACTGGTTAAAGCAAAACAAGGTCAAAATTTACAAGAATTAGCTCAACGAATTCGTGTTAATACGGGATTAGCGGCTTATACGCAAAAAGAATTCATGGATATGACGTATAACTATTTTATAAAAAATACAGGTATACCGATTAACTTTGGTATATCTGTTTTGCTGGGTTTTATTGTCGGTGCAGCAATTACTGGGCAAACTTTTTATAATTTCACGCTCGAAAATTTGCGTCAATTTGGCGTATTAAAAGCAATGGGGACGAGTAATTGGACGTTGTTACGAATGATTTTGTTGCAAGCTGTTTTGGTAGGTAGTATCGGTTATGGCATGGGGGTTGGATTGACGGCATTATTTGGTTACGCGATGCGGCATTCGATTTTGGCATTTAAATTTCCGTGGCAATTACTGATTTTTAGCGGTTTAGGGGTCAGTTTTATTTGTATGTTTGCCGCGCTGATTAGCATTCTCAAAGTGATTCGTTTGGAGCCTGCCATTGTGTTTAAAAGTTAATATTAAAAATGTATAAAATAATCGATTTATTTGCAGGCATTGGTGGGATTCGTTTAGGTTTTGAATCACAAGGCTGTAAAAACGTTTTTTCTTCCGAATGGGACAAAGATGCCCAAAAAATGTATCACGCAAACTTTGATGAAACACCACATGGCGACATCAATTTAATCGAACCTAACGATATTCCAGACCACGATATTTTGTTAGCGGGTTTTCCTTGTCAGCCTTTTAGTATTGCTGGTAAAGGTTTGGGGTTTGCCGACACACGAGGCACATTATTTTTTAACATTGAAAAGATACTTGAAACGAAAAGACCGCGTGCGTTTTTGTTAGAAAACGTTAAACGCCTTACCACTCACGATAATGGTCAAACGTTTGCGGTGATTTTGGAAAAACTCAAAAATTTAGGTTACACCGTTTATAGCAAAGTTTTTAATTCGTTAGATTTTGGTTTGCCGCAAAAACGAGAACGCATTTATATCGTTGGTTTTTTACAACCAGTTCACTTCGATTTTCCAAAACCTTTGGGATATTACACGCCGTTAAGCGAATTTTTAGAAAACGATGATGGCATTGCACCGAGTTATTTTCTATCTGAAACGATTAAACAAAAACGCTTGAATGCTGTCAAAGGTACGCCGCCTTTTCCGTCAATATGGCATGAGAATATCGGCGGTAACATTTCAGCATTGCCTTATTCTTGCGCCTTGAGAGCAGGTGGAAGTTATAACTATTTAGTTGTAAATGGCGTGCGGCGTTTAACCGATAGAGAGATGTTGCGATTACAAGGTTTTCCCGATGATTTTAAAATCAATTTACCTTATTCGTCATTGCGAAAAGTCGCGGGGAATTCGGTTTCTGTTCCTGTGATTAAAGCGATTGCAGGTGAAATGATTAACGCCTTGCAATTGCAAAAAACTGCTAAACCAGAACCCAAACAACTGAATTTGATTTAAGGCAAAAATGGACATCATTGAAGCAAAACAAGCATTAGACAAAGTTATTGATAAGGCGCGAGTGCATCTTTACAAACCGATTCAAATCGCTGAAATTCTTTACCGTGACAGAATCGAACAAGACATCACACTTTCGGATTTGACAACTTATCGCACAAAATCAAAAAAATGGCGTGACGTAATTTGTATTCAATTTTTAGGGCGAACCAGCACCTCATCGGCACGTTATCAAGATGATATTTTTAACGATAATGCTGTGCCGCCAGCCGTTTTAGAAATTCTAGGCAAAGAAAATAGAACTGCCAATGGCATCATTGAAGCCTATATTTATCGCAAATTTTTACAGCGTTTTAGTCAAATGACGACGGGCTTAGATTATTGCGTTACGCACGACAAAACTGATTTTAAACTCGACGAATTTTTAGCGATGTTCTGGCATGAACCTGGATTGCGCCGAAGTATTGATCAGCAATTCTCATTATGAA
>SESH01034107.1_pt1 | contig 24381 bp, 24 predicted proteins | sample 3171561 | NCBI WGS metagenome assembly SESH01 (sample SAMN10866947, study PRJNA518727) | freshwater metagenome | biome: subpolar coniferous forest; feature: holomictic lake; material: water; isolation source: holomictic Lake 442 2011 16.5 m and 2014 13 m | place: Canada: near Kenora, Ontario
ACTGTAAATCACATAGAGCCTTTTTTTTAGACGCGATAAATAGACGTGATAAATCGCGTCTCTACGTGGGGGTTTAAAATAAATTACTTTGCTCAATTTTTGCCTGTTTTTTGCGAAAATTTATTGAAATAATCCGCCACTATGGCCTTTACCTCCGATCAACTCGATGCGTTAGAAACGGCAATCGCTCAGGGCGCTTTGTCGGTGCGGTTTAGTGACCGTAGCATTACTTATAATTCTTACGCGGAAATGATTCGGCTTAGGGATTCGATGCGTTCTGAATTGGGTGTTGCTACTCCGGCCACTAATAAAAACCGCATTATTACCCTGCCTACCGGAAAAGGTTTATGACGGATAAGGTGATTCAGTTACAACAACGCCGTTATGATGCCGCCAGTCGGACTACGCGCACGCAAAATTGGTTAACGCCCGGGACTGATGCCACTTCGGCTATTTCTAATCCTACTCTTATCCGTAACCGGTCGCGGGATTTGGTGCGTAATAACCCGTGGGCTGCCAAGGGCGTGTCGGTTATTGTTAATAATGTGGTCGGTTACGGTATTCGCGCCCAATGGCAAGCGGCGGGTAAACGTAATGCCAAGCTGGTTCAGGATTTATGGAAGCAATGGGCGGAAAGCGAACAATGTGACGCCACCGGCAATCAGAATTTTTACGGGATTCAACAATCCGTGATGCGCACGGTGGTGGAATCCGGGGAATGTTTAATCAGACTGCGCCCGCGTTATGGCGTGGTGGCTGAGGGTTTGGCGGTTAATTTTCAGTTGCAGGTGATGGAGCCGGATTATTTTTATGAGTTTAATGATGGCCCGTTGGCTAATGGTAATTACATTCAGCGTGGTATTGAATACGATAATCTCGGTCGGCGCGTTGCTTATTATCTGTACAAGGCACATCCCGGATCACTTGGACAATTTTACAATACCTTTAAAGCCGGTTATACCCGCGTTCCTGCTACTGAAATCATCCATTGTTATCGCACTGACCGGCCCGGTCAAGAGCGCGGTGTGTCGTGGTTGGCACCGGTGATGATACGGTTAAGGGAATTGGATATTTACGAAGATGCTTATTTAAACCGGCAAAAACTGGCTAACTTATTTGCAGCGTTTATCTATACGGATGACCCGAATGAAGCGGAACAGGAATATTCGGATGTTTCGGAGTTAATGCCCGGCTCGATGTACGTACTCAAAAACGGGCGTACCATCAATTTTTCAAATCCCCCTAAAGCGGATGACTACGGCCCGTACACGATGGCTAATTTAAAAGCGGTGGCGGCGGGTTTGGGGATTACTTACGAATCGTTAACCGGGGATTTATCGCAGGTTAATTTCAGTTCTGCGCGTATGGGCTGGCAGGAATTTGGTCGCAGCATTGATGCCTGGCGGTGGAACCTGATTATCCCCAAACTCTGTAACGGTGTCGCCCGCTGGTTTGCGGCGTTTGCCGGTTTGCCGGATTTAACAACCGAATGGACACCTCCGGCGCGGATGATGGTTGACCCGATTAGGGAAATCCCTGCGATTAAAGATGCCATTCGTTGCGGATTGATGACGCAATCCGAAGCGATGCGTGAACAAGGTTATGACCCCGAACAACTGTTAACTGAAATGGCCGCTGATAACGCGCGGCTGGATGAACTCAATATCACCTTGGATAGTGACCCGCGCAAAGGTCAAGGTCAAGCCGCCGCATCACCCACGGCCAGCGTTAATACACCCGCAAAAGGCAAAGCTAATGGAAACCCTGCAACTCCCTAAATTACATACCCGCGCCGCCTTTGTCCCAACGACATTAAACGAGGATGAACGCACTGTAGAAGTCACTTGGTCTACCGGCTCGCAAGTCCGTAAAACGGATTTTTGGACTGATAAAACCTGGATAGAAGAACTCAGTATGAACCCGGATCATGTGCGCCTGGATCGGCTTAATGCCGGTGCGCCGCTGTTGCCGAATCATCAAAACTACGGTTTAAATGATGTGATTGGCGTGGTGGAACGCGCGTGGCTGGTGGGTAATGAAGGCCGGGCGGTGGTGCGCTTTAGCAAACGTGAAGCCGTCAAACCGATTATGGATGAAGTCAAGGACGGTATTTTACGGAATATCAGTGTGGGTTATCGGGTGAATAAACTCGAAAAACAGGAAGAGCGACAAGACGATTTACCCGTGTATCGCGCGGTTGATTGGACACCGATGGAAATTTCCATTGTGCCGATTGGCGCTGATGGCGGGGCGCAAGTACGTAGTGATAACGAGTGCCAAGCAGTACACATTATTAATTTTAACGAGGATACGAACATGGCAAGTACAACTGAAACAGTGGCTGATCAAACCAGAGCGGCGACCGCTGTTCAAGTTGATCAATCGCCAGAATCCCAAGATAAACCCCAAGCCCTTAACGCCGCTGATATAACCAAACTGGAACGTGACCGTATTGCGGGCATTCGCAGTTTTGGCAAAATTGCCCGCGTTGAAGAAACGCTGCTCACGGATCTGATTGAGCGCGGTATCAGTTTAAGTGACGCTAAAAATGCCATTATTGAAAAATGGGGCAAACAAGTGGATGCAGAAACCACGCGCGGTGATGCCTCAGTGACTACGGATGAAAAAGACAAGTTTATTTTGCAAGGCGTTAATGCGTTGTGCGCCCGTGCGGGTTTGGAAAAAATGGATAGCGGTAATGAGCTACGTGGTATGCGTCTGACTGAAATTGCTAAGGTCTGTTTGGAGCGTGGCGGGTTGGTGCCTAAAGGCATGAATGAGCTGGAGATGGTTAAGCGGGCATTTACTACGTCTACCAGTGATTTTCCGGTGTTGTTGGAAACTGCCATGCACAAAACGTTACAAGGTGCTTATGCCACTACACCGGATACCTGGAGCCGTTTTTGCTCAGTTGGGAGTGTGACCGATTTTAGAGTGCATAACCGCTACCGGTTAGGCAGTTTTGGTAATTTGGATGCACTGGGCGAATTGTCCGAGTTTAAAAACAAATCCATTCCCGATGGTGAAAAAGCCACCATCATTGCCACCACCAAAGGCAATACCATCAATATCAGCCGCCAAACTATTATCAATGATGATTTAGGCGCATTTATCGGGTTGTCCGGGATGCTGGGACGCGCCGCGCGGCGTACCATCGAAGCGGATGTTTATGCGTTATTGGCCTCGAATCCTGAAATGTCGGACGGGTTTCATTTGTTCTCAACCGAGCATGACAATCTGGCAGGCACCGCCGCCGTGGTCACCGTAGCCAGTTTGGAAGCGGCGCGGATTGCCCTGGCTAATCAATTGGATATTAGCGGTAATGATTATCTGGATTTACGCCCTGCCCTATGGCTGGGCGGCATGGGTCAAGGCGGCTCGGCGCGGGTTGCTAACGAGGCGCAATATGACCCGGATACGCCCAATAAATTACAAATGCCAAACCGGGTGCGCGGCCTGTTTAGGGATGTGATTGATACGCCACGCATTAGCGGTACTGAATGGTACATTTTTGCAAATCCCGGTGAAGCGCCGGTGATTGAAGTGGCATTTTTGAATGGTGAGCAAGCGCCGTTTTTGGACAATGAATTAGGTTTTGAAGTGGACGGGATGCGCTGGAAAGTCAGATTGGATTATGGCGTGGCGGTGATTGATTATCGCGGGGCTTATAAAAATGCAGGTACGGGCGGGTAGGGGCAAGCACATTGGGCAGAAAATTTTCTGCCCCTACGGTTCACCATGAAGCGGATGTGATAAATCGCGTTTTTAGTACCACGGACGTTTTAAGAGCAGACGCGATAAATCGCGTCTTTACAGTTAATTTAGAGGATCAAAAATGGCTATTAATTATTTACAAAAAGGTGATGTCGTTGATTACACCAATACTACTGAAGCGGCGATTAGCTCGGATGATGTGGTGGTGTTGGGTTCGTATCAATGCGGGATTGCTTTAACCGATATTGCTGTCGATGAAATCGGTGCGGTGATGGTAGAGGGGATTTTCTCTTTGGCCAAAGCCGCCGGGGTGGTGACGGCTTGGCAAAAACTATGGTATTCAACCGCGACCAAACTGGTTTATAACGCCGCCGTTGCCAATAGTTTTTTTATTGGTTACGCCGCTGAAGCGGAATTGACCGGCTCTGCTACCGTAAAAGTGATTTTGGAAGAACAGGCGGAGGAAGGGCCACGGCATTTAACGTTACCGGCAACCGGTGCGGTGACGTTAACGGCTGCTGATTTTAACGGTGGGCGCTTAACGGTGTTGGCAACCAATACCGCGACACAAACGCTTAACTTGCCTAGCGTGACGTTAATTCCTGCCGGATCTGAATTGTTTGTGCGTAAGCTGAGTGGCGGCGCATTCGCGTTAACCATTGACCCTGCGGGATCAGAAACCATTGCAGGCGGCGCAACTTTGGCGACGATTGATGCGGATGCAGACCAGGCTTTGTTTGTTTCAACCGGCGCGGCGTGGGTTGTTATTGCGTCAACGATTGGTGCTTAATTGTGCCTGCGAATAATCCGATTGATTGGAATTACTCAACCTGGCTGTTAGCTTTTTTTATGGCGGTTGGCGGTGGTTTAATCAATTGGATAGCGCATGTCAAAAGCACTGAGCATCATGTTTTCAGTATTTTTGAATTAATGGGTGAATTGTTCACCTCGGCCTTCATCGGTGTCGGGGTTTTCATGACAGCGCAGGCACTTAATCAAGAGATAGCCATTTGTGCGGCTTTAGCCGGGATTGGCGGGCACATGGCGACCCGGTTACTTTTTTTAATTGAGCGGTTTATCACCGGTAAATTTAATAGGGAGAATCATCATGACGGCGGCTAAATTGAAATTACCGCCTATTGAAAAGGGGGCAACGTTTCGACACCGGTTGATCTGGAAGGGTGCGAATGGTCAACCGATTGATTTAACCGGTTGCACCGCAAAAATGCAAGTGCGGGAAGAAGTAACCTCGGATACGGTATTAATTGAACTCAGTACCGAAAACGGACGGATAACGATAACCCCCGAAGAGGGTCAGTTTGATTTTTACGTTGCTGATGAAGACTCCGATAGTTTGAAGCTTGAAGGTGGTGTTTATGATCTTGAAGTTTATCATCCGAATGGTGATGTTACCCGGTTATGTCAAGGGCCGTGGCCTTTTACCGATGGGGTAACACGATGACCGATGTTATAACCTCAATCCAAACACTAACCAGCGCCGTGCAAGGCCCGCCTGGCCCGCCCGGAACGGGTGTTGCCATTACTGCGGCGTTTACTTACGAAACCACTGACGGCTTAACGCTTTATACCGCCACGGATTGCCTGATTTATCGGGTGGAAGTGATTGTTGTTTCACCGTTTGATGGCGGCATGACGCTAACAATCGGTGATGGGGATGATAACGCCCGGTTGGTACAAGCCGCCGATGTGAAGTTGTCGGAACGCGGATGCAATCAAATTAATTGCCAAGTTGCTTATACAACCGCAACGGCAATAAAACTTTACTTAACCCCCACGGGTTCAGTGACTACCGGAAACGGTATTATTTTAATTTACCAGGAGTAAGACAATGGGTATCAAGATAGATTTAACAGGCACCACCAAAGACACCTTTGAGATTGGCCTAAATGGGGTACATCTACACGATGAAGCAGGCGACTTGGTGATTTTTAAAGCGGATGGCTCCACGCCTGCCGATTTAACAGCGGATGCAGTAACAGCAGCAGCGGTTAATATTACCGGCATGACGATGGTATTAAATTCAGCCGATGGCGAATCGCATACGTATAGTATTACCGCACCGGATACCGCCGATCCTGTAGCACTTACGCTACCGATCAACACCGGCCCGGCAAATTATGTATTGGCAGCGGATGGTGACGGTACAACCACTTGGGTGCCTGTAACCGGCGCAAGCGATAGAGTGGATTCAACCGTCTTGGCCGCCACGGTAGCCGCTGATAATACGGATATTGCCGCGCATGAAGTGGCCACCGGCGTTACTTTAGCCAGCGGTGATGTCATCAATAAAATTCAAATCATTGTCGATACGCCGTTCGATATGACCGTCCCTGACGTTGAATGTCTGCCATCTGTGACAGTTGGTGTAACCGGCACACCGGCAAAATATTCAGCCGCCGGGGATGTCGATTTAAAAGTGGCCGGTATTTATGAAGTCAATCCGGGCGTTGCCGCTGCCGCAGGCTCAGAAGCTATAGTGCTGACCTATACCGGCAGTTCTGTGGCTGCACACGCCGCCGAAGTGGGTTCCGCACGGGTATTGATTTTCTACGCGACACCCTCCTGATTAAGCGGGATAGCGTAAAGCATCGTCATGGATTTAATCTTTTCCCGGCTTATTGGTACTTTAAAAAATACTTTTAAGTTCGGGAAGGTTACGTTGGATGCGAGCGGTGTTGCTACCGTACGTAACCTTGTCGTGCCTGACAAGGCGGGTACGCTGGCAATTATTGAGGATTTTGAAAACTATTCCTGGACGGCTGCATTTAAAACGCCACCTGCATCCGCTAATGCTTCCGGCAGTTCCGGCACTGTCTTATGGGGATCTGATGGCTATTTATATTTATGTATAGCAACGGATACCTGGATTAGGACGCAATTAACAACGTGGAGTTAATAGGCAAGCCATGATTGATTTAGTCACTTTTAATAACACCGTATTACATTCATTCGGTGAAGTCGCGTTGTTTGATAAAACCGGCGGCGGGGTGTTGGAGGTTAACGGGATTTTTGACCGGATTGTAGACACGAATACGATTGGTTATATCCCGCATAGTGATGCCAGTTTTACCTTGACGGTGCGGGAAACGGATATTGAAGATTATAAAATCGAGGAATATAAATCCGTTACGGTGCGGGGTTATAAATACCAGATTTTAGAAATTGATATTGATCAAGTTCGTGGTTTGGCGGTGATTAAGTTGAGGCGGTTTAGGTGATTAATTTACGGATTGATCTGGATCAAAAGGAGCTGCAGGCGTTTTTGGCTATTGCACCCCGGACAATTTTTAATGCGCAGCGGTCAGCGATTCGCACGACTACGACCTTCGCGGATAAATTGATGAAAACACGGATGGCGGTAACGACCGGTTTACCGGGTAGCGTGTTTAAAAGATTCCGGGTTTTTACTCGGGCCAGTGATAAAACCGGCATGATATTTTTAGGCTTTAATCCGGTTAAAGCGGCTTACGCCGGGAAGTTAAGCCAAGAGCCAGGCGGTGCAATGGCTGGACAATATTATTGGGCGGGTGGCTTTGTGGCGACGATACGTTCCGGCCATAGTTCAATTTTTAAGCGTAAGGGCACGCGGCGCTTACCGTTGGTTGAACAAGTGGTGCAATTACCGCAAGCGGAAACGATAGCCGAAGCGTTGGCAGATGAAGCGGGGAACGAACTACAGCGGCGGTATCTGGAAAAATTACAGGCGACATTATTAAGGGCAGGTTAAAGGCGAAAGGTTAAAGGGGCGTTTTATGAGTCATATTTTTGTCGCGGAACAATTGATTATTGACCGGTTGACGGCGCAGGTGCCAGATTTTAAGACGATTGATAATCCGTCGTTAATAGCGGGTTTACAGGATATAGGCCCGTATTTACCGGCTTGTTTTGTGTTGCCGGGGGCGGCGGATATTAGCACGCAACAACAGAATGGCGCGGGTGTGGTGGAAGAGCAAACCTGGATTTTAGTGATTATTGTCGCGCACCAGGCTTTTAAATTGGATAGCAAATTAACGGAAGATTTGGCGGGCGCGTTGCTGCAAAGTAGCATACAAGCGTTATCCGGGTGGAAACCTGAAAATGCTGATTTCTTTAGACCGTTTATTTATGCGGGCAGGACGGAGCCGGAATATAACCTGGGTTATGCGGAATTTCCGCTTAACTTCAAAATTAGACGGATGGTGATACCGTGAAAAAAAAAGAAACCGTAGGGGCAGAAAATCTTCTGCCCGAACAAATAGCGGGTGAATTAGTCACCGTTATTTTAAAAAGACAACACACCCACGCGGGACAGGTTCACGATGCAGGGGAAACATTGCAGGTTAATGCAGCGATGCGCCGGTGGTTAATTTATCAAGGTGTGGTTGATCCGTAAAATCCGAACGGGTAGAAAATTTTCTACCCCTACAATTATTGAAAATTTTAATTTAAACAACAGAGGATACGAACATGGCCGGTTTATTAGCAGAGGGTACATTGTACCTGAATCGTGAGGTTAACAGTGTAGCCACCGGCTGGAAAAAAATCCCCGGCTTGGCGGAGTTTACTATCACCAATAAATCAGATATTAAAGAGCAAATTTCAAAAGATAAAGGCACTTATGGGCAGATTACCGCTTCGGTAGCAATACCCAAGCCCTCTGAATTAAAAGTCAGAATAACAAACTTTGACCGGGTATCTTTGGCAATGGCGTTAATGGGTGACGATGCGGATTTAACTGCCGCCGCCGGTACGGTAACGGCTGAAGATGTGGTGGCTAAATTGGATGTTTATGTGCCGTTAGCCCAACGGTATATCACCGCTGCGAGTGTTGTGGTGACTGAGGCTGTGGTTTCCACGCCGCCGTTGACGTTTGCGGAAAATGTCGATTACCGGATCAATTACACCTTGGGGATGATTGAAGCGATTACCGGCGGTAAAGTGACCGCTGATAAAGCGTTGCATGTGGCTTATAGCCATAAAGCCATTGCCGGTTTTGTGGTGTCCGGTTCAACCAAACCGCAAATTCAGGGGGCGTTAAAATTGGATGGCACTAATTTGTCAGACGGCAAACAGTTGATCATCAATGTAGACCGTGCGTTGTTGGTAGCGGATGGGGATGTGAATTTTATGGATGATAAATTTGTGGAGATTGGTTTTGCGGGGCGGATGGAAACACTGGCTAATAAGGCTACGCCTTATACGGTTGAGTCGTTTTAGATTTAATAGGTAGAGACGCGATTTATCGCGTCTAAATTAGCATTAAAAATATATTAAATTAGTATTAAATTGGTATTAAAAAGATATTATTTTAATAGGGGCAAAAGACATAAAGCAGACGCGATAAATCGCGTCTCTACGGAGTAGAAATATGCGTAATGCAAATGTCATTATGTTGGATGAAAACCGTGTTGTAACCGTGCAGGAATTGCGGGTTAAGGATGTACGGCAATTATTATCCGGTTTTACGGATTTGGATAAATTGGATATGGCTTCATTGTTGGGTGAGCGGTTTGGCAGGATTTCAAAACTCATTGAGCCGTTTATCGAGTTTCCTGAAGGTGAGACGATTGATGATTTATCAGGGAGTGAATTACAACAAGTGATTGACGGCTTTAAGCAGGTGAACATCCCTTTTTTAATCCTGGCGGGGCTGGAACGCGCCCGTTCGACGCCGCTCACGGCAGGCGAAAAACCGGAACCGCAGACCTTGACCGAACGTGCTGCGGATTATTAGAGCGCGGTCACGGGCAGGTGTTTGAGTATGGCTGGGGATTTTTTTTGAATGTTTTAAAATTCCATTCGGATTAGATTTTAACAACGGGAAAATCAATGGCTGGTTTACGGGATCTGGCAATACGTATTTTGATTAGTGGCGAGGATAATACCGGCCCCGCTATCCGTAGTATTAATGCGGGTACGGATTCGATTAAAAAAGGCATTGAGAATCTGGAAACCGCTGCCCGGCGGATTTTAGGGATTACGTTGTTTGTGGGCTTGGCGAAAGAGGCGATTGATTTATCGGATAGTTATAAAGGCTTGCAGGGGCGTTTAAAACAAGTCACTGATAGTAGTTTGGAGTTGGAGCAGGTTAATAAGCGGTTGTTTGCTATCGCGCAAGCGGCGCAAATGCCGCTGGCTGATACGGTTACTTTGTATGCCAGGACAGCACTGGCGTTGGATAAAATGAACAACGGTCAGGAATTGGCCGCTAAACTGACAGAAACGGTGGCGTTATCGTTTAAAGCGCAAAATTCATCGACTTCTGAGATGACTTCAACGGTATTGCAGTTAACGCAATCACTGGCTACGGGCAATGTTACTTGGGAGGATTTTGGTAATGTGGCGCAAAGCAATTTGTTGTTGGCTAATATCGCTGCCAAAAATTTGGGGTACGATGGTATAGCGGCATTAAAAGCGGCCATTGGCAAAGCGCAAGTGAGTGGTGTGCAACTGACTGAAGCCATTGTTGCAGGCTTTGAAGAAGTTAAGGCCAAGGCCGATGCAATGGGGCTAACGGTTAAGGGTTCATGGGCGCAAATCAATAATGCGTTACTGGTTTTTATAGGTCAATCAAAAGAGGCCAATTCTGCCTCCACTTTTTTAGCGAATGGCCTGCATGTTGTTTCAGAGAACTTTGGCGTTCTTGTCTCCGGCGTAATGACACTTTGTGAGATTTACGCGGCTCGCTTGGTGGTAGGTCTCATAGCCTCCACCAAGGCTTTTTTTGATAATGCCGCCGCTGCAAAACTTCAGGCTATCGCGCAGGAACAAGCTCGCGCGGCGGCCATTGCCTTTTTGGAGGTTAAAGCCCGTGAGGCGGCTGCCAATGTTTTGATCAAACAGCAATTAGTGTTGGAGGCCGCACAACGTAGGGCGTTAGCGACTTCTGTTACGGCTGAAGCTGCCGCTATTGCCAAGTTAACCGCCGCGCAAAAAGCCTATACGGTGGCGGTTAATGGTGCCAATGCGGCTAATACCCGACTGGCCGCTACGCAGGAAACTGCTGCCATTTCCAGCGGGGTTTTATCGAAAGCCTTGGGGGTGTTGGGTACGGTGACATCTACTCTTTTCGGCGCCTGGATTGCCTTTGATATGGGCAAAACGTTTGGGGAATGGTTGCGGCAATTTGAGGCGGTGCGGATTGCAGGAACTTATGTGGCTGAAGCGTTTGTGATGATTCAGTCTGGCGCACAGGCCATGCTTAACGGGATGTCTTTTAGTGAGCGGTGGGCGCAAATTAAACAAATCCATGAGGAATTTAATACGCTACGCGCGGCTGAAGTGTTAGGTAATCAAACCGCTGCCACGGCTATCGGTGTGAGTGAAACCCAAAAAACCGAAGTCATTAAAGCCGCCGCATTGCAACAACAACAAGCCTTTGCAACCACGCAAGCCGCCGTCAAAGCCTTGACCGCTACGATTGACGCGGAAACCAAAACCCAAACTGCGGCGATACAACAAGGTTTGGCTAACCGGTTAGCGGCTATTAATGCCGCTGACATTAGCGATACTGCGAAAGAGACGCAACGGGTCGCTGCTAAAATTGCTGCCATTAATCAAACCCTGGCGTTGGATCAAAACGCGGCTACGCAAAAACTGGCATTGATTGAGCGCGAATATGCCGCTGAATTACAAAGTGCGCAGGCGAATGCAACCCGTTTGGCCGGAATTGAAACTTCCAAACGGGAAGCGAAACTATCGGTTTATCGGGGGATCGTGGAATTTTATGCGGGTGAGGTGGCAAAACTTTCTACGCTTTATGGTGAAGAAGCCGCTGCCTTTTCACAATCGCGGGATGCCTTGCAAAATCTGGCCAGCGCCCATGCAAAGACGTTAATGGATATTGATCGAATGTCGATGACGGAGCATGACAAGATTGAATCTCAACAAGATGAATTCGACAGTAATCTAGCCAAGATTAGACAGGAACGCAAAAAAGGCGAGGGTGCGGATCAGAACAAGATTAATTTACTGGTGGCGGATGCTAAAACCCTGGCGACAGAATTAACCAGTGCGGTAACGACCGGGGCCGTTTCTCAATATCAAGCCAAGGATAACGTTAATAAATTGTATGCGGTAGAAAAGCAGGCGTTAACGGATAACGCCGCCGCACATGAGAAAAATGCCGCTGCAATTAAGGCGGCGCTGGATGTAGCCACTGCGGAATTATCCAAAGCGAACGCGCAAATTACGGAAATGACGACGGCGCTTAACCAAACGTATTTATTAAAAGTAGGGATAGATCAGGGCAGTTTTGCCGCTGCACAAGCCGCGATTGCCGAATTGACCAAGCCGGAAACCAAAGTCATTACCATTGTTACCCAGAACGTAAGTGCTGGCGGTGAAGGTGGCGGCATGGCCGGTGGCGGTTGGTTGCCGGGTTTTGGCGGTGGCGATAAAATTGCGGCGATGCTGGAAGCCGGGGAATTTGTGGTGCGCAAGGAAGCGGTTAAAGCCTTGGGCACGCCGGTGTTACAAAATTATATTAATTACGGGAAATTGCCGGCGGGGGATGCGCTGCATCGTGCTATGGGCGGGCCGGTTAGAAATTTTGCAGACGGCGGCGGCACGGATGACTGGGGCAATGTTTCACGGCGTAAAACGCAAAGCTATACAACGGGCTGGGATGAGGAGACTAAAAAATATATCGGTATTTTGCAAAGCGCCGGGGCTGAAGGACAAAAGCAACTGCAAGACGCTTACAAGAGCATGAAAGGTATTTTTTATCATGACGGGATAGCGGGGGATAGAAATATTATAAATGCCGGTAAAGCAGAAGAAGCCAAAAGCAAACAAAAAACCGCCAAGTCCGTGCCAGCCTCGCCCGCTATGACTGCCATGCCTGCCGTTGATCTACAGCAATTTGCTGATAAAGCGGCCAGTACGGCATCACAAACCCCGTCCTCACAATTACTGCAAGCCTCTAAAAAAACCGTCAACGTGCAATTTAGCGCACCGGGCGCAGAACCGGTAGCCGGCCAGTTTAACGATGCCGACATGGAAAAACTGATGCAAACCCTGAAATCAGCAGGGTTAAGGTCGATTTAATGAGCTTAACTCTGGATGCCATCACCCTGCCCTCGGATCTATTATGGAATGATGAATATGCTTATACGCCGGTTAAGCAGACGATTAGCACGGCGGTGGATGGTTCATTGATTGTCGAAGCGGCGGCGGCGTTGGCAGGCCGGCCTATTACCTTAGCCGGTGCGGATGATTCAGCGTGGTGCAGTCGTTCCACACTGGAAGCGTTACGGTTAAAGCAGGCGCAACCGGGGTTGGTGATGACGTTGACCGTGTTTAGTACGCCGCATAGTGTGTTGTTTGTACAACCGGGTATCACCGCCAAACCGATTGTTGATTTTAGCAACCCGGAAAGCGGCGATTGGTATGCGGTGACGTTGAAGTTTATGGAAGTTTGATAAACCGTAGGGGCAGAAAATCTTCTGCCCGTACAAGGCGAAAGGCGAAAGGCGAAAGGTGAAAAATGGCTATTTCAGAAACCGATTTACGGCTTTTAAAATCCGAACGGATGACTGATTACACGGACGGCGGCGGTAAGATGACCGGCGTTGAGGTGGTGGATGGTCTAGTTAATGCTATTTTTAACGACATTAGCCAGCTTGATCGCACTTATGGCCGGGTGAGTTTGCGCAAGGTTTATATGGGCGTGTTGACCGATAACACGGACACGTATTTGGGTTCTCACGTTATCCTGACTGATCCGCCGGATGATGACAATGTTAACGTGACACTTTTCACGACCGCAAGCTGGACGGATGAACGCTTAATAGCGCGTAACCGGATTGAATCTTATAGCGTACAGGGGCCGGAATCCCGGTGGGTTTTATACGGGTTGCATATCATAGGACAGCGGGCGATACGCGCGTTTAGTTTGTCCAACGCCGGGAGTTTTGCGATTCCGTCCACCGACCCCGCGCCTAATGTCGGGGATGTGTTGATGATCAGCACTGAAAAAGCGGGGTACACGCCTAATTATCAATATGTACGGATGACCAAGCTCACCAGCCGCACTACGCAAAAATTTACTGATGGCAATGGGGATTTTTACAAGGATGTGATTGTTTTTGAGATTGCATCGCCCTTGCGTTACGATTTTACCGGGGCGGATATTCTTCGTTCTTCGATCCATGGTAGCCCTACGCTAATACGCACTACGCTGGTGGCCGATGCCGCGCAATATTTTGGCGTTAAGAAAATCCAGTTGCCGTTAAACATAAGCGATTTGGTTATCAAGGTTGATAATCCGTATGGCGTGTTGGTGCCGTCCGGCCAGGCTGAAACGCCGTTGGTTGATTTGGTAGGCGGATCTGAAATTCAATGTATGAAACTCTCCGGCGCGGCCAATAGTTTAACCGCCACCGCTACGTTAACCGGTTCGGTAACGCCGGATTATGCCGCGCATTTATATTTACCGCGCGGTTTTATGCCAGGCTCTTTAGCACTTAGTATTTTAGGGGCAGCGTATCGGGATAACGGTATTGGGGCGTTGGTGCCGGTATCAGGTTTTGCCAATTATACCGGCCTTGCGAATTATGCCACTGGTGAAATTACGATCTTTAAAACGGCTGGCTGGACAGGCACGGTTAGCGCCACGGCTTCACCCGGCGCGGCTTTGTATGGCAATTCACACACCGATACTATTGCCATTAGCATTAATAACCGGCAATACAATTATGTACATACCTTGGCACCCGTACCTTCTCCCGGCGCGTTGTTTATTGATTACCGGGCCATGGGTAAATGGATCAGGTTGCAGGACAACGGCTTGGGGCAATTAACCAGCTTGGCCGGAACCGGCTCAGGTTCGATTGATTATGTAACCGGTAGTTTGATTGTTACCTTGGGTGCCTTGCCGGATATTAACAGTTCGGTTTTATTTAGTTGGGCTTCCCCCGTGGGTGTTGAAATAGCCACCGGGGATGTGGCGATAGTGCCGCCGATTATTGGCATCACGTTAGCCAACAAAGGCGTTACACCGGGTACGTTACATTTAAGTTGGTATGCAGGCGCAACCCCAAAAACGGCTACGGATGACAGCCACGGTAATTTAACCGGGGATGGTGTCGGTACGATTGTCTATGCGACCGGCATTATTAAATTACGCCCTACACTGGTGCCAAGTACCGCGCACACGATTGAAGCTACTTATGATTATGGGATTGGTGATGGTGCGGTTAAAACCATGGATTTTCACCCAAGCAGGGATGGCGGCGGTTTTGTTGAATTAAATTTAGGTGGTGCGGTTAAGCCGGGCAGTATCCGGGTTAATTACAATATGGACAGGATTATTGTCATTGTTGATGCGCCGGTACGGATAGACCCCCCCTACTGCTTAGTAGATAACGGCAGCGGCTATTTAAAAATTGAATCCGGGCCGGGTGCAACGCCGGGTACGGTATTGGATACCTCGTTGGTTAATTACACGACTGGACGGATTTATTTTCCGGTTAATTTTGGCACCGGCATAAAAATCTATAACGCCACGCGGGGCTTATGGATTGAGCAACTCAGTTCTTTTATTTTTTATGATGGTACGTTGGTAACGGTTACGTATCGTGCTGATTTAGGCGCGGATACGCATGTTATCGCTGAATCAGGCACGCTACCGGCTTTAGTGATGGATTTATCACCCCGGCTTTTATATGCGGTCGTACCCGGATCTGTGCGCTTTACGTGGGGCAGCAAAACGTTTATCGACCGTGAGGGCGTTCTTTACATGGATGTGAGCGCAAGCACCGGCTCCGGCATTAGTGCCGGCGGCATTGATTATTCAACCGGGCGCGTTACCCTGAATAATTACGCATCCATTTCGGGCAATAACACTTTGTCCTTGTTGTCGATGTTATTGACGTATGGCGACTTTAATTGTGTGGGCGCGTATTTTCATACGCCCGCGTCACCGATTGCAACGGGCAGTTTATACCTGCGGGCCACGGCGTTTACCGGCCAGGCATTAACATTTACCTGCGATTTTAACGGGGCCATTACGGGTACTGAAGGCGTGGGATCTGTTGATTGGGAAAGCGGTGTAATCTCCATCGCGTTTGGAAAATACGTGATTGAAGGGGATGCGTCCTGGACATGGCCCACCACGCCTTTGACTTGGACTGAAGCGTTGCATCATCCGACTGATCCTTTATTGCGCTGGCGACCATTACCGGTGGAACCATCCACGATTCGTTATGATACGGTACTGGTGAGTTATATTCCCCTCGATGCGGATATTTTGGGCGTGGATACGGTGCGCTTGCCGCAAGACGGGCGGGTGCCGTTATACCGTGTGGGTAATGTGGGCGTGGTGCATAACACGCAAACGCTAACCTTGCCGAATCCTGCCGTGGCGGGGGCGGTTTATGATTGTGAGCGCGTTTTACTCAGTTATGCCAAGGTGTTTGACGCGAATGATTTGATTGTACCCACGGCAAAATTTACCGCTGATTTGGATGCGGGTACGGTAACGATGGCAAACCCGCTGGATTTAACGGGTTACACGCAACCGCTGAAAATTGAACATCGTATTGAGGATATGGCGTTAATTACGGATGTACAGATTACCGGGCAGGTACAGTTTATGAAACCGGTACGGCACGCTTATCCGGCTAACACGTCGTATTTATCGAGTGCGTTGGTGATTAGCGATTTGCAAGCGCGGTACACCGGGCTGTTTGATCAAGGCACCTGGACAAGCGTTTTTAGTGATGTGCTGATTGGCAGCGCCGCTACCGCTTCTTTTAATGATGTGTTGTATCCATTGGTAGTGACTAATGCTGGAGTGATTCAGGAACGCTGGGCGATTGTGTTTACGGGTTCTACGGCGTTTAGTTGCTACGGTGAATATTCGGGATTGGTAGCGCAAGGCACAACCGGCGGAAATTTTGAACCGGTTAATCCTATTAGCTTGAAGCCTTATTTTACGATTAATTATCATGGCTGGGGTACGGGTTGGGCTTCCGGTAATGTGTTGCGGTTTAATACGGTGGCGGCTAATTATCCGTTGTGGTTGGCCCGGACAACATTGCAATCTGATCCTGAAGTTTATACGGATAATTTTAAGATTCAGATTCGGGGCGATGCGAATTGATTTAAAAGCAGGTTAAAGGCGAAAGGTTCAAGGCGAATGTAGAGACGCGCTTTATCGCGTCTTTTATCACATTACGAATATTTAGAGCAGACGCGATAAAGCGCGTCTCTACGGTGGGTGAATATTTATGAGCGGTACAACGGTTTGTTTATTGCGGTCTACGGATACTGGTGCGCCGGTATTAAACGGGGTAGCGGGTTCTTGTGTTGCGGTGTTGGATGCGTGTTTGAAAGATGGTTATAACAGTAAAACTAATCCGGTATTTACCCGTGTCGGCGCAACGGTTACGGTAACTTACGGTACGGCGCATGGTTACGCTGCGGATGGTTTAAGCAAGATTGAAGTGAGCGGTTGCGATCAATCCGACTATAACGGGATTTTTACACCGTTTAATATGACGTCGTTAACGTTTGATTATACCATCACCGGCACGCCTAACACCCCGGCGACCGGTACGACCCGTATTACTAAAGTGGCACCGTTGGGCTGGAGCAAATCCTTTGCGGGAACGAATAAAGCCGTTTATCGAAGTAATGAACTGACTGGCTCACGCTTGTATTTACGGGTGGATGACACCACGGACAGTGGCAAAAGCGCGGGGCTACGTGGTTATGAAACGATGATTGATGTGGATTCCGGTACGGGTTTGTTTCCGACCGTGGCCCAGTTAGCGACCGGGATTGTTGTTTCAAAGGCTTATACTGCAAATGCTTCAAGTAGATCCTGGTTTATTATTGGCGATGGCTTTGAATTTTATTTACTTAATTCGATGATGATTACAGCAGAAGCACCATCAATAGTTGATGTGTATCAAATTCATCATTTTGGTGATGTAGCCTACGAAATGGCTTCAGATCCCTACGGTTGCTGTCTATTTGGATCAATAGCCTTTGAAAGTGGTGGATCTCCTGGGGCTTTTGGAGGATTTGCGTTTGCTTCCGTTGGTACGACTTTAGCAGCACAAGCCGGGCATTATTTTGCTCGCAATTATACGCAAATTGGGGGCGCTATTGCAGCAGGTAAAATTGCATCTCCGCTAGGTGGTGCCGCATTGGGATTAAATGGTTTATTATCCTATCCCCAACCTCACAATAACGGCTTATATATAGCTCCAATTTTTATCCATGATACTTTAGTAATGCGCGGGCAGTTAAAAGGCATTTATCAACCATTACATGTAAGACCTTTAGGACATAATACATTATTAGCCGCGACAAATTCGCCAATAAATCATCGTTTATTAGCGATTGGTACAACCAGTTCCGGAACAACTAACACGGCATCACGCGGCGAGACATTAATTGATATTGATGGGCCGTGGAGATAAATCATGACTGATACTTATATTAATAATGTCATTCTTTATTTACCCTTCGATAATCTTGAATATGGCACTGGTTATTTACCTGATTATTCATTATTAAAACAATTTCATACCAAAACAGGTAATGTTTTTTTAAGCGCCGATAAAATTAAATACGGAAATGCCAGTGCTTATTTTAATGAAACCAGTTTGTTATTATTTAATTATTCATCTCTCCCTACTTTCTTTCAGAACGATTGGACGATAGAAACATGGATGGCACCTTTAACGACAAATTATTCAGGCGGCACAAAAGCCTTTTTTGGCGGTAGAGATCAATCCAATCATAAAGGTGCGAGCATTTATGTTAGTTGGGCGAATGGTATTTTAAACGGATTGGCTATGGAGCTGTATAACCCCAGTCTAAATGGTGCCGGCGCATCCAGCATGGCCGCTGTTAATGGGGCAGGCGCATGGAATCATGTGGCGGTTTGTAAATCAGGTCTTACCCTGACTTTTTATATCAACGGGATTTTATCCGGCACTACAGTTTTAGTAACAAATATTTCTGCTGCCAGCGATACTTTTTATGTTGTAGGAGCCGCGCACGCCACCGCTTATCCGTATTATTACATAGGTTATTTATGTGATTTTAGAATAACCGCTGGCATAGCACGGTACACAGTAAATTTTACGCCGCCTTTATCATTAAAAACTGATTACCCGGCTTTACCTTCCTTTTGTGGTCGCAACCCTCTTAATCTATACGGTAAATCCGCTTTCCAATGGTGTTTGTTAAATAAAAAGAGTGTTAATGTCCCGGTTGCTTTCGGTAAATCCGCTTTTCAATGGTGTTTGTTGGATAAAAAAGGCGTGCAATTACCGGCCTCATTAAAAGCCAGGAATGACTACCAGAATGCTACTTGGGGCGGTTCCGGCATCTTATCCGGTACGGTTAAAATAGGCGCTACTCCATGCAAGCGGCGCATAAGACTTTATGAAGCCAATAACGGCGTATTGATCAGGGAAATCTGGTCTGCTGATGATGGCAGCTATACCTTTTTAGGGTTACGTACGGATTATAAATATACTGTAACCAGCAATGATTACACGGCTTTTTACAACGATGTGATTGCTGCGAATATTACCGCGATAGTTTGAGGATCTTTTTATGGCTGCGACTAATTTTTCACCCACTTTACGTAATACAAGGGGCCAGGCGATTATTGATGCGATTGGCACGGGCGGCGCGGGTACAATTAATTTTTATACCGCTACACGACCGGCGGCGGGGGCGGCTATCACCTCGCAAACTTTACTGGCAACGGTGGAATGTTCTTTACCGGCGGGTATGGTTAATAACGGTGTGGTGACATTTGCAGCGATAGCAGATGATATTTTGGCGGATGAAACCGGGGCGGCGGCTTGGGTGCGTGTGTTGAATGGCAATGGTGCTTGGGTGATTGATATGGATGTGACGGTAACAGCCGGTGCCGGGCCGGTTAAAATGCCATCAACACAAGTTTATCAGGGCGGTATTGTACATTTTTCAAGTCTGGTGATTACCGAGGGCAATTAAATGTCTGCCAGGATAAGTTATGGCGACTAACTTAATTTTTGAAGGTTTTTATAGACCACCTTCCGGCCTTTTAGTCGAGCTTAATTTTAACCCTGTTCCCGCCGGTTATGCTGAAGCCACCGCCGAATTTACTACCGAACTTGTTGCGATAACCGCTCAGTCCGGAGTGGTTTATGTTGCCAGTGCGGATCTTAATTTAAGCAATGCCTCGATAAGTGCCCAAGCCGTAGTCGCTTGTCTAGCCAGTGCAGATTTTACTTTAACTGAAGCCGATATAATCGGTCATACAACTGCTCTTTTTCAAGCCAGTGCGGATTTTACTTTAACTGAAGTTTGCATCACCGCTGAGGTGAGCACTTTTTTTAAAGCCAGTGCGGATCTTTTTTTAAGTGACGCAAGTATAACGGCTAAAGCCGTGGTGGTTAATTTAGCCAGCGCGGATTTTACTTTAAGTGATGCCAATGTAACCGCTAATGCTGTAGTGGTTTATGTAGCCATTACCGATTTTACTTTGCATGATGCGGGCATTGTCGCGGATTCATTATTTGAAGCCGGGGTTTTTAGAGGCATTCAAACGGTTAAAACCGGCATTGATAAACACGGCCAGAATTTTTACCGGCAATTATCCGGGCGGTTTTTACACGGTCATCATCAACCGCTTGAACTTGCCAGTCTGTTTGATAAGGCTGATTTACAGTACCAGGATAAATGTATTAACTGGTTTGAGGTAGCGCATAAAACTTTACCTACGGCGGTGGTGTGGGAACCGGCGCAACCGATAGCACAACAACGATCCACTGTTTACAGTGCATCACCACGGAAATATTTAGACCGTAAGATTGTTTATGGTGCCGCCTGGGTTATTAACGCGCAGCGGGCTGGCGGTTATAACGTACCGGGCGCAAAGCCTAGAGCCTGGGCTTTTGTGTATGATGCGGGGATGGCCCGGATTAGGGCATGGTTATCCGGGTACGGATTAGGCACGGACACCAACCGGGTTGAGCGTAGTTTGTGGGAGCAAGGCACGTCGCACAGTTGGTTATGGGGCGGTTGGCATTACCCGCCATACCCGCCGCCGCCACCTTATATCCCGTCTTATGATTTGCGCTACTATCAGGTTGAACCGGAATTTATCGGTGGGGCGATTTTGGAGTTTGGCCGTCCGTGTTTTGCTTGGCCGTTAACGGATATTTATACGATAATTTTAGAAGGAAGCACGATTGTGTTACATACTATTTTTGTTAAACGCACCGCCGATAATATAGAGGTGCCGGTAGTCTCCGTATCATTGAAATTTGATGTGGATAGTTGGGCGTGGGGCGTGTCGCTTAATTTAAAAACACCGGCTTATATGGCCTTGTTGGAATCAGTCAATGGCGAACCTTGCGAAATTCAGATTGAAATGAATGGCGTGTATTTGACGGCGTTGATTGAAGAATATGGCGAAACGCGGGCTTTTGGTGATCGTGCTTATACGGCGACCGGGCGTTCAACTCTGGCCTTGTTTGCTTATCCGTATGCGCCACTTCGTACTCGTCTTGAAGTCGAGGATAAAACCGCCGCGCAGTTGATTGATGCTGAATTACTTAATACGGGGTGGGAAGCGGTTTATCATGCCAGTTTGTTACAGTTATTTACAACAGATTGGCTAGTGCCGGGCGGGGCGTGGTCGTATCAAAATAAAGCGCCGGTCGATTGCATTGTGCAAATTGCCCGCGCGGTCGGGGCGCGTGCTTATGCAGATCGGAACGCTAAACTGGTGCATATTGATCCACGTTATCCGGTTAATCCATGGGATTGGGAGGATGCCACTTTGGATAAAACCATTCCGGTGAGTTTGGTGCGTGGCATGGCTACGCAACTGAGCCCACAACCTGAATACAATCATGTGATTGTTTCCGGGGCCAGCCATGGCGTAACGGTATCTGCGGTCATTGAGGGCAGCGGCGGTGATGTATCCGCGCCGATGATTACCGATAATTTGATTACTTATGTACAAGCAGGTCGGGAGCGTGCGCGTAATATACTTTGCAATACGGGCAAGCAGGCGCGGGTGACGCTGGATTTACCGTTAAACAGCACTACGGGATTGTTGGAGCCGGGGCAGTTGGTAGAAGTTACTGATACGGTGCCTTGGCGCGGTTTGGTAACGGGGATAACCGTGGCAGCCAGTCATGGAGTTATTAGTCAGTCTGTTGAGATCGAGCGGCATTATGAATCTGTTTAATCAATTTCAGGCATTGATACCGAAGGCATCGCAGATTATTGCCACGGTGGTTATTGAGTATGGGGATGGTACAACGATGTGCCTAACGTTGGATAGCCAGCCGATTAGGGTTAGGGTTAGGGGTGTTAATGGGCGTATTGCAGGGGATAAGGTGTTGGTGGCACTTGACCCGGCGCTGGGGGCTTCGATAATTGGAGATGCGCCAGAATTGCCGGGGTTTGTGGTGGATATTTAGTCTATTTTTAGTATTAATTTAGTATTTTTTTGGTGTGTTTTTGGTATTATTATCAAGGTGATTATTTTGCAAATAGTGAAATTAAAACCATGAAAAAAATACTTATAGCAATAAAGATTACCGCCATAGCAATTAATGTTTTTTCAAATTCGGAGCGTTTAGGTTTGGGTTGAATTTTTCCGGCGTTGATTAACGCATTCCTCATTTCCCTATCCGTTGCTGCAACAAAAAACCAAACAATCAACCATAAACCGCCGGTAACAATCGACAATATCAAGTGTAACAGGTGATTGGTTTGGTAGGGTGTCAGGTCAATTTTAGTGGTCATTTTTCTGCCTCACAAGATAAAAATTGATGTTGGAATCCTGATTTAAGCTCGGTTCTATGTTTTTAAGATCTGCAAGTGTGGCTTTTAGGGCTTTATATTTCCGTAGACCGTCTCTAGCGGTTAAAAGATGATATTCTTTATGGGCAGGAAGTATAAATATAAAAACGCACCGCTAGTGCGCCTTTATTTCAATAAATCGAGAAATAATTTTAGCATTGTTTATTAATTTTAATGAGCAGATTTTAAATGGTAAAATATTACTTTATCATAAAATATTTATGATAATTCATGGTTTTATGAATGGCTAATTTTGTAACTGATTGATTCTGTTTAAATACATTCCCCCTGCAAAGCCATCTACGGCGGTTCGATTCCGCCCGCAACCTCCACCGGTGAATTCAGACAGATTCAAAGAATACAAAAACCCGCAAGCCATAAGGCTTAGCGGGTTTTTTTATGCCCACCAAAATGCAGTAGTAATCGACAATTTATGCAGTACCCCCTAAATCAAGCGGCTACTGCAATCGAAGTTACTGCATTTGTGAAAACTACCTTATGACTTCAAAGACTTGCAGCAATGACTAAAAAATTCTTTTTAATATCACTACCTGCAACGCAAAACCCAAGCTACCCGCTTAGTTGATAGCCATCTCTTATAATCCAGTAATCTCCCCAACAATATAGCCTTCCTCAACCGCCATTAATCGCGTGGTAATCGTCTGATTCTCAACCGATTCATCGTTGTTTATCACACAACTAACTTTAAGGTAATTGGGGGTGTAGCCAAATACCCGCTGTTTTTCGCTTTCAAGAGGTTCGTGGTAACCTTCCCATAATACCGGAAAGATATTACCGATATTTTCCTGGCAAAACGCCAACTTCATGTCATTGGCTAAGCCATGTAACTGTTGGCTGCGCTGTTTTTTTATCTCATTGGTCAGCTGGTTTGGCAAGGTCGCGGCTTTTGTGCCTTCACGACTGGAATAGGTAAAGATATGGATATGACCAAAACCAGTTTGCTTGATAAAGTTAAAACTGTCCTGCCATTCTTCCTCGGTTTCACCGGGAAAGCCGACAATAATATCGGTAGTGATATTAAAGTGGGGGATTTGTGCCCGCAATTGGCTAACAATGGCCGCAAACTCTTCCGTTTTACAACGCCTTGCCATTCTGCGCAGCACGGTATCTGAACCGCTTTGCAGCGGTAAATGTAAGTGCGGCATCAGACGGGGATTATGGAATAGCGTAAAGAAATCTTCCGGCAATTCCCACGGCTCTAAAGAACCCAGCCTAAGCCTTGGAATAGTTGTTTCAGATAAAATGGCCTTGATTAAATCAGACAGATTATTGCCCAAATCACTGCCATAGCCGCCTAAATGTACGCCTGTCAAAATAACTTCCGTAATGCCTTGTTTATGCAGGGCATTGATTTCATCTATAACGGCCTGTACCGGACGACTGACTTCATCACCACGCGCTACGGTAACAATGCAAAACGTGCAGCGATAACGGCAACCATCTTGTACCTTAACAAAAGCGCGTTGCCGTCCGCGAGTAAATAAAGATATTTCACCCGGCTCTGTAGACATGGCGGGCATCACGTCCATATTAAGTTCGGTTAAGGTTTTTTCTACCAGTTGATCTTTATCCTTATTGCTGACAACCAAATCAACGCCCAGTAAAGACGCTGCTTCGTCTTGGTTTAAAGTCGCGTAACAACCGCTAACCACCAGCTTGGCTTGTGGATTATCGCGGTGTATACGACGGATCAGTTGACGGGATTTTCTGGCGGCATCCTGTGTGACGGCACAGGAGTTAATCACAATCAGCTGCGCGGCTTCTGCCTGCTTGGTAATGGAATGGCCGGATTTTTGAAACGCTTGCGCCCAG
>SESH01040780.1_pt1 | contig 24245 bp, 13 predicted proteins | sample 3171561 | NCBI WGS metagenome assembly SESH01 (sample SAMN10866947, study PRJNA518727) | freshwater metagenome | biome: subpolar coniferous forest; feature: holomictic lake; material: water; isolation source: holomictic Lake 442 2011 16.5 m and 2014 13 m | place: Canada: near Kenora, Ontario
GCTCTCTTCAATTGTCCGATGTTGGGTACGAGGACAAGTTCTTCAATCTCATCGAGGCCAGCGCCGATGAGGCCAAGGCCAGCGCTCAACTGCGCCTGACTCTGTTCAAGACGCCGTGACCCGGCCAGCCATGAGGCTTTCGGAGCCGTTCAGCAGCCGTTCGAGTTCGTGCTCACATATGCCGTAGAACTCCTTGAGCGCCGCGATCTGCGCCCGGATCCGGTCGGCAGGCTCTGGGTTGGCGGTCCGAACGGCCGAGATCATCTTGTTCTTGTCCGTGTGCTCCAGGGCGATGAACTCGAAGACGTTCACGCGATAGCCCGCCTCCTCCAGCAACAGGGCACGCAGGCTGTCCGTGGCCATGTCCGCCGCCTGCCCGAGGTGTACCCCGAACCGCAGCACAGGACGGAGGACCTCGGGGCTCCTGATCTGCGGCCGGATCTGCTTGTGACAACAGGGCGCACAGAGCAGCATCGCCGCCCGGGCGCGCATCCCCAGATGGAGCGCCCGATCCGTCGCCGTATCGCAGGCATGCAGGGCGATGAGGATATCCGCCTCCACTTGGGGAGAATCATGGAGACTCCCCTGCCGGAAGGTCAACCCCTCGCAATGGCGGCGCGTGGCGACGTCGTTGCCGAACTGCACGAGATCTTCCCGCAACTCGATGCCCGTCACCACCGCTTCGACCCCCAGGGTATTCCGCAGCCAATGATGCACCGCAAAGGTCAGATATCCCTTGCCGGCCCCGAAATCCACCACGTGAACCTTCTTCCGTCCGGGCAGGTCCGACTCCGAGAAGGCATGTCCGAAGACTTCGAGGAACTTATTGATCTGCTTCCACTTATGGGACATTGAGGGGAGAATCTGATGCCGCTCGTCGGTGATGCCCAGATCCTGAAGAAAAGGGAGTCCCTGATCGAGAAGCCGCTGCTTTGGCCGGTCATGCGCGGTCGATACGATGGCGCTCTGGGTGGGTTTGCTGCGCGCCACCCTGGCCTGCCCCTGCGAGTCGATCTTCAGGTGGAGGTCCTCCGTCAACGTGAACAGGTGGGCGCTCTTGAACGTCCCGCCCAAAAGGCCTTCCAGGGTGGCGGTGCCCGTGGCCATCGGAACATTCTTGGTAATGTCTTTCGTCCGATAATGATAGAGGCAGCAGAGTCGCTTCTGCCCCTTGATAACGACCGGTCGGACGACCAGTTTGACCAAGTCCGGCTCGGTTCCCTGGTAAGTTCCCAGAATCAACTTGGCAAACGACTCCTGCGCCAGGCTGGCGCGGAAAGCATCAAGGAACAGGACACGTTCATTCACGGGGGGCACTTCATTCATATTCGAGTCATACGCAACAAACACCGTCGAGTCAATATCCTCTGGTTGTTGGGTCAACGGAATAATGATACATACTTGATGCCGTCCGGAATCGTTTTGTTTTGAAAAACCCATACACTGATCCATGCCCTCGAGCTGTATTCCATCCCCCTCCATCCCCGAAATAAAGCCGGGCAGAAAGAACGTCCCGCCCAGCGCCGTACAGGAAGGGTTCTGGTTTCTGGCCAACATGGAAGGTGTGGGCTCAACCCACAGCGTGGCACGAACCGTACGCCTGTGCGGCCCGCTCAACGCCGGGGCCCTGGCTCGCTCCCTGCAGCACATCGTGGACCGCCACGACGTCCTGCGGACGGTTTTCACCGACGTGGACGGTCAACTTCAAGCCACCGTGTTGCCGACATTGTCCGTCCCCCTGCCGCGAGTCGATCTGAGCCATCTCCCCGAAGGAGCCGCTCTGCCGGAGGCGGAATCGCGCAGCCGTGACGCCATGCAGCGCCCCTTCGACCTGGCTCGGGGGCCCCTGCTGCGTTTTCTATTGTTCCGCTTGCAGCCGGACGACCATCTCCTGATGCTGAATTTCCATCACATCATCATCGATGCCTCCACGATAACCACGTTCCGCCGCGAACTCGCCCTGTGTTACCAGGCCTTTTCGGCTGACAAAGACCCCGACTTGCCGCCCCTGCCCCTTCAATATGCCGACTATGCACAGCGCCAGCGGGCTCGGCTGACTCCGGAGAAAACTGCCGCGTTATTGGATTACTGGCGGACGGCACTGGAGGGGGCGCCTGCGCTGCTGGAACTTCCGACGGATTACCGTCGGCCGCGTGTGCAAACCTTCGATTCCGGGAACGTCGCCTTCACTCTGTCTGCGGAACTTCTGCAGGAACTTCGCGCCCTTCGCACGGCCGAAGGCGTGAGCCTGTTCGCGGTATGCCTGTCGGCGTTCCAGGTCCTGCTGATGCGGATGAGCGGCCAGGAAGACGTGGTGGTCGGCGTTTCACACGTGGACCGGAAAAGCCCGGAGGTCCAGCCCCTGATCGGATGTTTCGTCAACATGCTTCCGGTGCGCGCGACGTTCTCCGATGCCCTCCCGTTTCGTGAGTTCCTCCGGCAGGTTCAGGGCACGCTCAGGGACGCGATCGCCCACCACGAATTGCCTTTCCAGAAACTCGTCGAGAATCTCGTTCCCAAGCGCCGCGCCTCCTATCCTCCGGTGTTTCAGGCCAGCATCCGCGTACTTCAGGACGAGACCGAAGGGCTAGCCCTGACAGGCCTGCGGCAGGATTACAATATCGTCCTGTCCGGAGGAACCGCCTATGACCTCACCCTTTTCGTGGAGGCGGGCAATAACGCTGGCAGTGGCCGACTCGAATATAATCGCGCCCTCTTCTCGGAATCCACCATCCATCGGATGGCGGGCCATTTCCTGCGGTTGCTGGAGGGCATTGTCGCCAACCCCGATGAACCGATCGGCTCCCTGCCGCTGCTCAATCCGGCCGAACGGGAACAACTCCTCGTGCAGTGGAACGTTACGGCCCGGGACTATCCGGGCGTCCCCTGCGTGCATCGCCTGTTTGAGGATCAGGCGGCACGGACCCCGGAAGCGGTCGCGCTGGTTTTCGGCGATGCCGAATTCACCTATCGTCAGTTGAACGCGCAGGCCAACCGGCTGGCCGTCCGTCTGCAGGCGCTCGGAGTGGGCCCGGATGTCCGAGTGGCCCTCTGCGTGGAGCGGTCGATCGAAATGGTGGTCGGACTGCTGGCCATCCTCAAGGCGGGCGGCGCTTACGTCCCCATCGATCCGGACTATCCGCCCGATCGCCTGGAGTTCATGCTGAAGGACTCCCGGACACCACTCGTCCTCACGCAGGCCCGGCTGGTCGACCGGGTCCCCGTGCCCCCGGGGGCCGGGATCGAACTTCTGGATGAATGGGCGGCGCCGTTCACGCCCACCGCCGATCCTCCGAATCCGCCCCTGGCCGTGGGCGGCGACACCCTCGCCTATATGATCTACACCTCCGGGTCCACCGGCCAACCGAAGGGCGTGATGATCCCGCACCGGGCGCTGGCCAACCACATGCAGTGGATGCAGTCGACCTTCCCGGCGGGCCCGGACGATGCCGTACTGCAGAAAACCCCCTTCAGCTTCGATGCTTCCGTGTGGGAATTCTACGCCCCCCTGCTGGCGGGCGGACGGCTGGTACTGGCACAACCCGGCGGCCACCGCGATCTGAATTACCTGATCGAGGCCATCGATCGGCATCAAATCACCATCCTGCAACTGGTCCCCTTTCTGCTGGGACTGCTTCTGGAAAATCCCCGGTTCGGGACGTACCGGAGCCTACGCCGCGTCTTCTGCGGCGGAGACGCCCTGACGACCGACTTGGTGCGAACCTTCTGCGCCACCCTGGAGGCTGACCTTCACAATCTCTATGGCCCAACGGAAGTCACCATCGATTCGGTCTTCCACTCCATCGATCGCCGTCACCTGCCGGAGGTCGTACCGATCGGCCGGCCTGTGGCCAATAGCCAGGCCTATATCCTCGACGCGCATTTTCAGCCGGTGCCCATCGGCGCGGTCGGCGAACTCTATCTGGGCGGCACCCAGGTGGGCCTCGGCTACCATAACCGGCCCGATCTGACGGCGGAACGGTTTCTCCCCGACCCCTTCCGTCGGGAACCGGGTGCGCGTCTCTTCAAGACAGGAGACCGGGCCCGATACCAGCCGGACGGCACGATCGAGTTCATGGGCCGCATGGATCAGATGGTCAAACTGCGCGGTTGCAGCATCGAGTTGGGGGAAGTTGAGGCGGTGCTGCGGCAGCAGGCGGGAGTCCGGCAATGCGCGGTGCTCGTCACGGAGGTGAAACCCGGCGATCAACGCCTGGTGGCTTACGTGGTTCCCGAGACCGGGCACAGTCCGGCGCCGCTGGCTTGGGGTGAGGGGCTCCGGCAAAAACTTCCGACCTACATGATCCCTTCGGCTTATGTAGCCCTGGACGCCCTGCCGCTGACACCGAGCGGCAAACTGGATCGCAAGGCCCTTCCCCTTCCAGCGGGGGGGCCCATCGATCACAGTCAGCCGACGGCCACGACCACCGAAGCCAAACTGGCCGCGATCTGGGCCCGTGTATTCGGCATCGAGAGGGTGGATCGTCAGGACGACTTCTTCAGTCTGGGCGGTCATTCACTGTTGGCCGTTCAGGTTGCCGCCAACGTCCGCGACGTCTTCAAAGTGGACCTGCCCCTGCGATTATTCTTCGAGGCGCCAACGTTGGCGGACCTGGCCAACAGACTGGACGAACTGTGGCGGTCCGCATCGACCGTAAAGGATCGCCCCATCCGGCTAGGAAGACAGGAACGGTGCCTGCCGTTGTCCTTCGCCCAGCAAAGGTTGTGGTTTCTGGACCAGTTGGAGCCGAATAGCAGTGTCTACAACATGCCGCAGGCCTTGAGCTTGACGGGCGATTTGAACGTCAAAGCACTGGAACAGAGCCTGGAAACCCTCGTGTCGCGCCATGAGGCCCTGCGAACCGTTTTTGTCTACGAAAACAACGCCCCGCTGCAGGTCATCCTTCCACCGGGCCCTTTCAGTCTGGCCCTGACCGATCTGGGTGCCCTGCCGGACGAAGAACGGCGGGAACAGGTCCGGCAACGATTACGGGAAGAGGTTGCCACCCCCTTCAACCTGAGGCAGGGGCCCCTGTTCCGGGCGTATCTTCTGCGACTGACGGAGCAGGAGCATGTGCTGCTGCTTAACCTGCATCATATCATCTCGGATGCTTGGTCCCTGTCGGTGCTCTTTCACGAACTCAGTGTTCTCTACAAAGCGCACCTCGCCGGCAGCCCTTCGCCGTTACCCGATTTGAAGGTGCAATACGCCGATTTCGCGGTCTGGCAGCGACAATGGTTGCAGGGCGAGACGCTGGAACGGCAGCTGACCTACTGGAAGAACGAACTGGCGGGAGCCCCGGCCTTCACGACGTTACCCACCGACCGGCCGCGACCGGCCACTCAGACCCACCGGGGTGCAGCGCAAAGCATCGTCGTCCCGCCCGAACTCACCCGTGAGTTGCAGGCGCTGAGCCAGCGGGAAGGATGCACACTGTTCATGACGCTGCTGGCCGCCTTCAACGTGCTGTTGCACCGGTACACGGGCCAAACTGACTTCGTGGTGGGTGCACCGATCGCCGGCCGTAACTGGACGGAGGTCGAGGGGTTGATTGGATTTTTTGTCAATACACTGGCCCTGCGCAACCGAATCGACGGAGCCGATACGTTCCGGGAATTGCTGGCCCGGGTACGGGAAGGCGCCCTGGGCGCATACGCCCATCAGGATCTGCCGTTCGAAAAACTGGTCGAGGCTCTCAACCCCGAACGGGATCCCGGTCGCAACCCCCTGTTCCAGGTCCTGTTTGCCCTGCATAATATGCCGCCCGTCGATCCGACCCTGGGCGGATTGGCGATGCAACTCATCCCTGTGGAGAAGCAGCTGTCGAAGTTTGACCTCTCGATGTCCTTTGGAGAGGACAGGAAGGGACTGTCTGGTTCGATAGTCTTCAATGCGGATCTCTTCGATTCGGCCACGATTCAGCGGATGGCGGGACATTGGCGGCGATTATTGGAGAGCCTCGTCACCACTCCCGATGAACCGATCGGAAGCCTGCCGATGCTCACCGATCGGGAACGACATCAATTGCTGGTGGAATGGAACCCTACACAACCTGCGGCAGCCCCGACCCAATGCCTGCACGACCTGTTCGAGGCCCAGGTGGACCGCACCCCTGAACAGGTGGCGGTCGTGTTCGAAACCCGGCAGCTCACCTACCGGGAATTGGACCGGCAGGCAAACCGGTTGGCGAACCGGTTGCGGGACTGCGGGATTGGACCGGGCATCCCAGTGGGCATCTGTGTCGAACGCTCGACGGACATGGTCGTGGGAACCCTCGCTGTGTTCAAGGCGGGTGGCCAACTCGTGCCGATGACTCCCGACCTGCCCCGGGAACGATTCGCCTTCATACTCGAAGAGACACAGATCCGGGTTCTCCTGACCCAGGAGGCGGTCCTCTCCGGGCTGCCGCCCCTCTGCGCCCTGACGATCTGTCTGGACCGCCTTCCGGATTCGCCCCACCCGGCCTCCTTGGACGTCCGGGTGAAGTCCGGCGTCACGCGGCAGGACCCCGCCTACATCATCTATACATCAGGGTCGACGGGACGTCCCAAGGGCGTTGTCGTCACGCAGGGTGCGTATCTCGACTATTACGGTCCGGCCATGGACCTATGGCGGCTGACGTCATTGGATCGATATCTCCATTTCCATACCTTCGGCGTCGATGTGGCCATCGACCAGATCCTGACGCCCCTGCTGGCGGGCGCCACCGTCGTGATGCGCGGACCCGACCTGTGGGATCCCCTCACCTTCACCCAGCGGTGCCGGGAGTACGGGTTGACGGTGGTGCACCTCCCGCCCGTTTACTTCCAACAGTGGGTGGAGTCGTTCGATGAACAGAGGGCGCCAGCGCCGGACGATTCGCTGCGGCTGGTGATTGTGGGCGGAGACGTCATGCCGGTGACGACCGTCCGGCGCTGGCAGCACCGGGCACCACCCGGGATTCGGTTGATCAACCGCTATGGACCCACAGAAGCCACCCTGTTTTCCACCGCCTACGAAATCCTCGCAGAACTGCCGGGCGGGATCGCCGCCAAACGGATCCCCATCGGGAAACCACTGGCCAACCGCCTCCTCTACATCCTCGATCCCTACGGTAATCCCGCGCCGATCGGGGTTACCGGCGAGATTCACATCGGGGGCGGCAGTCTGGCGCAGGGCTATTTGAATCGACCCGACCTGACCGCCGCACGATTCATCCCGAATCCGTTTGAAGACCGGCAGGGCGCCCGGCTCTTCAGGACGGGCGACCTGGCGCGTCACCTGCCCGACGGCAACATCGACTTTCTCGGCCGCAACGACTTCCAGGTGAAGATCCGCGGTCACCGGGTTGAACCGGACGAAATCGCGGCCGTGATGCGTGAACACCCCGGCGTACGGGACGGCGTCGTCCTCACCAGGGAAGACGCGGCCGACGGGGTGCGCCTGGTGGCCTACTGGGTGGCGGGAGAATCCGCGCCCCCCACCAGTGTCGAATTGCGTACATTTCTTAAACAGAAACTGCCCGATTACATGGTGCCGGAGGTGGGTGAGCCCTTGAGCGCCCTGCCACTGTCCCGTAGCGGCAAGGTGGATCGCGCCGCCTTGCCCGTTGCCTTGCCGCCCGTGGTGCGGCCGCAACAGGAATACGCCGCGCCACGGTCAGCCATGGAACAAGCACTGGCAGGCATCTGGCAGGCTATTCTGAACCGCGACAGCATCAGCCTGCACGACGATTTTTTCGATCTGGGCGGACATTCGCTTAAGGCCGTCCGGGTCATCGCCCAGATTCGAAAAGCCTTCGGGATGGAGATTCCCGTTCGAACCCTCTTCGGATTCCCAACCCTCGCCGCCTTCGCCGACCAGGTGGAGGCGCAACAGCGTTCCCAAGGAAGTGCGACGTCAACCTTGCTTCTTCAACCGCTCCCGCCAAGACGATTCCCCCTGTCCTTCGGCCAGCAACGGTTGTGGTTTCTGGACCAGTTGGAGCCCAATGGCTGTGCCTACAATATGCCGCAGGCCCTGAGCCTGACGGGAGTTTTGAACGTAAAAGCACTGGAACAGAGCCTGGAAACCCTCGTGTCGCGCCATGAAGCCCTGCGGACCATCTTTGTCTATGAAAACAACGCTCCGCTGCAGCTCATTCTTCCGCCGGGCGCCTTCGGTCTGACCCTGACCGATCTGAGCGACCTGCAGGACCAAGAACGGCAGGAGACCGTCCGGCGACGACTACGGGAAGAGGCTGAAGCCCCCTTTGAGTTGACACAGGGTCCCCTGTTCCGGGCGCAACTCCTGCGGTTATCCGGCCAGGAACATATACTGATGCTGACCCTGCATCATATCATTGCGGATGGCTGGTCCATGTCGGTGCTCCTCAGTGAACTCGGGATTCTCTACAAGACACGCCTGGCCAATAGTCTCGCGACGTTGCCCGAATTGAAGGTGCAGTACACCGACTTCGCAAGCTGGCAGCGCGATCATCTACAGGGTGACAAACTGGAATCATCGCTGGGCTACTGGAAGAAGCAGTTGGACAGCCTGCCCTCCTCCCTCGATCTTCCCTTCAACCGGCCGCGGCCGGCGGTTCAGACCCGCCATGGAGCGAGGGCGGAGGTCTCGCTTTCGATCGAATTAACGCGATCCCTGCGCGCGCTAAGCCGCCGCGAAGGCGCCACGCTGTTCATGACCCTGCTGGCCGCCCTCGACGTGCTGCTGCATCGCATCACGGACCAGGAGGACTTTGCGGTCGGAACGCCGGTGGCAGGTCGCGAGCGGACGGAGTTTGAGAGTCTGATCGGCTTCTTCGTGAATACCCTCGTGTTGCGCAGCCGCGTGGAGGGCGATCCGACCTTCCAGGAATTCCTGGCTCGGGTGCGAGAGTGTGCCCTCGACGCGTATGCCCACCAGGATCTGCCCTTTGAAAAACTGGTCGAATCCCTTAACCCGGAGCGGAATCCAAGTCGGACCCCGCTCTTCCAGGTCATGTTCGGCCTGGAAAACCTCCCCGCCGGGCTGACGGAACTCCCCGGACTGAAGATCGGCGAGGTCAACACCGGCTACTGCCAGGCGAAATTTGATCTTACCTTCATGCTGAAGGAAGCGGAGCAGGGTATTACCGGCTCCCTTGTTTACAACACGGATCTTTTCGATCCGGACACCATCCGGCGGCTCGTAGGACACTGGCAGACCCTGCTGGAGGGAATCATTGCGAACCCCGGGGACCGGATCTCCCGTCTGCCGCTGCTGCAGAAACACGAGCGGAACGAAATATTAACGGCGTGGAACGCCACCGACCGTCCCTATCCTTCGGACCAGGGCATCCACCGGTTGTTCGAGGATCAAGTCAAACGGACGCCAAAGGCCCCGGCGGTGGAGTTCGAGGGGCGACCGTTGACCTACCGGGAGTTAAATCGAAGGGCTGATCAACTCGCCTGCCGGTTGAGATCGATGGGGGTGGGATCCGAATCGCTGGTTGGTATTTGCGTCGAACGGTCTCCTCTCATGGTGATCGGCATGCTGGGAATCCTCAAGGCCGGCGGCGCCTATGTGCCGCTCGACCCGACCTATCCAAAGGAACGCCTGACGTTCATGCTGGACGACATTCAAGCGACGGTCCTGCTGACGCAGAAAAGCCTGGTCAACCGTTTGCCCGCTCACGCCGCGAAGACATTATGCCTGGATGCCGAAGAAAACCTCATCCCGTCCACAAACCAAGTTCCGACTCCCGCTCCGGTCACAGGCGATTCGCTCGCCTACGTGATCTATACGTCCGGCTCCACCGGCCGACCCAAGGGTGTCGGAGTACCCCATAAAGCCATCAGCCGGTTGATCACAAACACGAACTACATCGCACTGGGACCAACGGACGTGGTGGCCCAGGCCGCCAGTTTCTCCTTCGATGCGGCGACGTTCGAGATTTGGGGCGCCTTGCTGCACGGGGCAACCCTCGTCATTCTTCCCGAAGCGCTGATCCTTTCGCCCGAACATCTGGCGACCCGGCTGAAGGCACGCGGCATCACAACCCTCTTCCTGACCACGGCCGTTTTCAATCTGATGGCACGTCAGGTGCCGGCCGCCTTCAAGCCGCTCAGGCATGTCCTCTTCGGCGGCGAGGCGGTGGATCCCCGCTCGGTGCGGGCGGTGCTTCTCAACGGCCCCCCGGGACGATTGATCCACGTATACGGCCCGACCGAAACGACCACCTTCGCCACGTGGCACCTGGTGGAGGCGGTCGACTCCGACACAGCCCTCGTTCCCATCGGCCGGCCGATTGCGAACACACAGGCGTACATCCTCGACCGCCACCGGGAACCTGTCCCCATCGGTGTGACGGGTGAATTGCACCTGGGAGGCCCCGGACTGGCCCGCGGGTATCTCCATCGTCCCGACCTGACCGCCGAACGGTTCGTGACCCATCCGTTCAGTCTGGATCCCGACGCACGACTTTACAGGACCGGCGATATGGCGCGCTTTCTGGCCGACGGTTCGATTGTGTTCATTGGGCGGAGGGATGGCCAGGTGAAGATCCGCGGGTATCGCATCGAGATGGGGGAAGTCGAACACGCGATCACCCGAACCGGCGAGGTAAGTCAGGCGGCGGTACTGGCCGAAGATGACGGGGAGGGGGGGAAACGTCTCGTGGCGTACTGTATCGCCAAAGGCGGTTCCCAGCCGACTCCTTCCAGTATTCGCTCCAGTCTGCGCGCCGCCTTGCCGCCCTACATGGTGCCACAGATTGTTTTTGTCGATGATCTCCCACTCACAACACACGGAAAGCTTGACCGCGCGGCGCTTCGCGCCCGCGGCATACAGGTGGCAACATCTGCCGCGGCGATCAAGGCCCCACCGCGCACGACGAGCGAAATCGTCCTGTTGGGAATTTTCCGCGATTTGCTTAACCGTAATGACATCGGCGTTCATGACGATTTCTTCGAGTCGGGCGGACACTCCCTCATGGCCCTGCGCCTGATCGCCCGGATTCATCAGGCTACCGGAATCAAACTGTCCGCCCGAACGCTGTTCGACCACCCGACCATCGCCGGACTGGCCTCCGCCGTGGCACATATTGAGAAAAGCGGTGCGACGTCCTCCTTTGACGCCTCCCGCTGGCCCTATCTGGTTCCCATCCAGGAAGGCACGCGCGAACCACTGTTCTTCGCGGTGGGCGGCGACGGCGCCGAAGGGTCCATCCTGGTTTATGCGCGGCTAGCCAGACACTTGGCGCCCGACCGGCCTTTCTACTGTTTCAAGGCCGCCGGAATGGAGGGCAACGGCGATAAGCCGCACGCCTCTGTCGAAGCGATGGCGGCCGATTATGTGCACGAGATGCGCCAAGTGCAACCGTGCGGCCCCTACTCACTGGCGGGCGGCTGCATCGGAGGGGTGATCGCCTACGAAATGGCCCGCCAGTTGGCGGCGGCAGGCGAAGTGGTGCGCCGGGTGATCCTGCTCGACACGCCGCATCCGTCGCCAGGTTCGTATTTTCGTCAACTCATCCGCGGCACATGCACCCATATCCGCTTCGGGGTGTTGTTCGCGCTGTTTGGCGCGGACTTCGCCCGTGAACTGGCACGGCGGTTACGGGCGGAGCAATCCGCCGCGCGCATTCCCGCCGCATTGGCAAGGACGACAGTGTCGTCACGTTTCTCCCTGCGCCGGGTCGGGCGGCAAACGTTGATCCGGTTCTTCGGTCGCCGCCCGGACGAGGTCAACGCCCCCGGCACCACTGGGTTTTATGACTCCCTGCCTACCCTCGGACCGCGGCGTTACCGGTTTTACCTGCAAGCTTTGCGCTGGCTTCCGTTCAGTCATGAACAGGCCGATCCAGGAGTGCTGTCCGTCTGGATCCGCTACGCCAATACCCTGCACCGCTATCGTCCGGAGCCCTATCACGGACGTGTCGATTTGCTGGTTTGTGAGGAGGTGGAGGCTACCGGCGTCGCCGAAAAATGGCGTGCTCTGGTGGGCCCCTCCTTACTTGTACACACCGTCCCCGGCACTCACGATACCTATATCCGCTCCGGCATCGCCGCCACCGGCGGCCTGCTCAACCGTATTCTCGAGGATCCCTCGTGACTCCCTGGCGGGAATGGACATCTCCGCTTCCTAATGTCCCCGGGAGTCTGAGGGTCTGGCTGATCAACGTGGACACCGATGCCCTGTGTCAGCAGCCAGGGAGCGTGCTTTCCGAAACGGAGGCCTCGCGTGCCGCCCGGTTTTCGACTCCACTTTTGGCCCGGCGATATGCGGGGGCCCACGCCGCCCTCAGGCGTCTCCTGGCGGCCGAGAACGGTTCGTCGGCCCGCGCCCTCCGCTTCGGGGAATCGGCCCGGGGAAAGCCCGTGCTGCTTTCCACGAGTCAGGAATTCAGCCTGGATTTCAATCTCAGTCATTCCGGGCCCTGGGTGCTCGTAGGCGTCGCAAGGGGCCTGCACATCGGGGTGGATATCGAGGAGGTCACCCACCACCACGATTGGCCACTGGTCGCCGCCGAGATTCTGGCGCCCTTGGAATTATCCGCCCTTCACCAACGCCCCCCCGACCTGCAGCCTGAATTCCTGATCCGAACCTGGACGACCAAGGAAGCCTGCCTGAAGGGGATGGGAGCCGGACTCTCGATCCATCCACAGCGACTGGTCTGTCGGATGACCACCGGCAATGGAATCGCGTTCGACCTCGATGGCCAACCCTTGGAGACTCGCTACGCCTGGAACACCATCGGCCCGGATTTCTCCGCCTCCATCGTCGCGCTGAAAGCATGCACCAGGGGGAGTTCCGCGGGGGGAACGGCTTGCACCAGACGGTGAATCTTGGTATCCAATCGCCTTTAGCGAAACGACTTCCAACATGCCCATTACCATGATGACCACCTCCCAGCCCAAAGCGCTTACCCGCCACCGGGTCGCGTTTATCACGGGAGAAATCTACGTGCTGCGACTGGTTACGTTGGGGGCGTCCCTGGTCTCAAATGTGTTCCTGGCCCGTTTGCTCGGCGCGACGGGAAAAGGCATGGTAACGGCCACCCTGTTCTGGCCTTCCCTGTTGGGCAGTCTGCTGATCGGCGGCTTCTGCACGGGGGTCATCGCGGAAACGGGCAAAGTCCCGGGCCGGTTCCGGCCGCTGGCACGGGGTTTGTCATGGTTCATTCTGGCCGCCACCTTCGCCGGCGCCGGCGGTTTGCAGCTCGTGGCCGTGTTCCGGGGTTCCATCCTGCGTGATCCGGCGTTGCTCTGGTGCGCGTCTTCGCTCCTGCTGACTAATCTGGTCGTCAACCTGTTTGGCTCCCTCTACACGGGGTTGGGACGGTTGGCGTTCATCAACCGGGTCACCACCGCCGGTACGGTATTGTTTGCCGGCGCCATGGTGGCCTTATCCCTGGGCCATCTGGCGAGCGTCGGACACACTTTGTTCATGGTCGCCGCCATTCAAAGCGGCGTCGCCCTTTTCTTCGCCTTTCACAGTGTGCGCCAGACGGGCACGCTAACCGAGGAACCTGTGGTTTGGCGGCCGCTCGTGACTTTTTCCCTGAAGGCCCACGGAACTCATCTTGGAAACCTGCTTTTCAGTAACGCCGTGATGATCCTACTGACCCTGCTGGCCTCGCCCGCCACGCTGGGGATCTATTCCATTGCCCTGATCTGCACAGACCTGGCCACCGCCCTGCCGGTCACCTGGGCCGGGCTTCTGTTGCCGGTCATCTCCCGACTGCCGAGGGACGAAGCAGCCCAACGTATGGCGCAGGCCACGCGCCTGGCCAATTTCGCCGGCGTGATTCTCATCGGGGCGATGGCCGTGGCGGCGACCTTCCTGATTCCGATTGTCTTCGGCCCGTCTTTCGCGGGCGCGGTGCCGATCGTATGGATGCTGACCCTCAGTGCCTGGGCCTTTTCGACTACGTCGCTGATCACCTGCTTCTATCATGGCATCAACCGGATGGCTCCGCCGATCGCGGGCGCCTGGCTGGGGGTCCTGCTGGCGGCCGGATTGGGGACGGCTTTGATCGGACCGATGGGCGGCTTGGGCGCGGCGTTGGCCGTATCGGTTTCGCGAGTGGGGGTGATGGTCTTCCTGCTGGTCTCCTTCCGCCGCGACACGGGACTCGGCGCGTGGCGCTTGCTCCAGGTAACACGTCAGGACCTGACCGACGGCTGGATGATCTTCCGCCAGTTATGGTCACGCCCTGGGGCTGTCGCGGCGGGGGATCCACCGGTCCTATCTGGGGGCCTGTCATGATCCGAAGCGTTCCAGTCCCTGAATGCCCACTCTGTCAGACAGCCGGCGTCCCTCTTTACTCAGGACTTCGGGATGTCCTATTCGCAGCACCGGGCGAGTGGAGTATATCGCGCTGTCCCGCGCACCATTGCGGCACGCTGTGGATGAATCCCATGCCCGTCGCCGAGGACCTGCACAAGGCGTACGTGCGCTATATGACGCATTCGACAACCGCCGCGCCCGGCAAATCCTGGCTTCACCGCTCCAATCACAGGATACTGTCCTCTTACCTGCGCAGCCGCTATGCGACCGGTCGGGTTGCATTGTCAGACCGGCTTTTGGCCACCCTGCTGTACCTGCTCCCGGGCCATCGCTGGGATGCCGACGCCACCGTTTTCGGCCTCACGCCTGTACCCGGCGGACGGATCCTCGAGGTTGGTTGCGGCGATGGCTCTAAATTGGACTGGTTCGAGATCCTGGGCTGGCAGGCGGAGGGTCTTGACGTGGACCAGAAGGCCGTCGAAAACGCCAGGCGACAAAAACGGCCTGTGCATTCGGGCGATCTTTTCAGCCAGCACTACCCTGCGGAAACGTTTGATGCGGTTGTCATGTCGCATGTCATCGAGCATGTTGTCGACCCAGCCGCCTTGCTGCGTGAGTGTCATCGAATCATGAAAGCGGGAGCCCGCCTTGTCCTCCTGACCCCCAATGCCGCCAGTTGGGGCCATAAGCTCTACGGTGCGCATTGGCTCCCGCTCGACCCTCCGCGTCATCTGCACCTCTTCACGTCTTCATCGCTGAGAGGGCTTTGTGAACGGACAGGATTACGGATTGAACGTTGCCGCACCACGCCGCGGGCGAGGGCTGTTTTTCTGGGCAGCCGCCGGATTGCCCGTGAAGGCAGAATGGATTTCCAGGCCCCCATCGGATACGCTTCCCGGCTGTGGATGGAGGGCATGGAGATCCTGGAATGGCTCCGCCTGCTCATCACGCCGCAATGCGGAGAGGAACTGTTTCTCGTAGCCGGAAAGGAAGAGGCCCATGATTGAGACTGTATCGCAACTGACAACCTCCATCATGCGGCACCGCATGATCATCGCACTGAGCACCCTGATGGCAACCGGGCTAACAGCCCTCTTCCTGTGGATGCACCCTCGCCCCGCCGAGGGAAATATGATTCTGGACGATTCGCTCTATACGTTGGTTTTTGACGAATCCCGTCCGGTCGGCCCGCTACAACATCTGTATCTGGCCAGATCGCCGATGCTGGCGACCCGCGTAACCGCCCGGCTGAGGCAGGCCGGCTTGATCACTGGGCGCTTCCCCACCTTCGAAACCATATTCAGGGCCTCCCGGGTGGGAAGCACGACCGGCCCCGTGCGCATCTACGCCTGCCACGAATCGGCGCCAGCCGTCCTGGCTGTGCTGAACCTCTGGGCGGAAGAATACCGCGCTTGCGCCGTCCGTTATCGGGCCCGGGCACTGTTCCTGGCACAGGATCAAATGGTTCGGGATGAGACCCTCAGTCTTGCCCTGTATGAGGCCACAACGCTTCGGTTCAGGGAGAAGAGAACCGAGGGGGGGGGGATCGGGGAGGAGGCCGCCAGGCAATTGACCGTCAGGGAAATAGAAGCCCAGATTCGACAGTGCAGGCTTGATGTCCTGAACAAGATCGGCGAGCAACTTGGAGCCCTCTCGCGAGGGGATCCCGGTCAGCCCACGGCTTCACCGGGTCTTCTCTCTGACGCCGAACGCAACGTCCGTACCCAACTTCAGGATAGGATCGCCGACCTGCTGGCGCCTCCGATCCTTCTCCATTCGGCGGATGTCCCCAGGGGGCTGCTGGTCGCCGTCGGGCTGGGCGTGTTCATGTTGGCCTGTGCAGGAGCGGCCGGTTTTGATCGGCGGCGGGGCGGCGAGTGACAGACTGCTGTACAGCCTTCACCGTGTTCGGCCTGTTGTCCATCGCCGCTTTCATGGCGTTGAGGCGGCGCTGTTTCTTCTACCCCCCCCTGTTGCTCCTCCTTCCTTTCTTTGTCTCTTATCTGATGTATTGGATCGTGCTCCGGAACACGACGCTCCTGATGCCTGCCACCAACAGTCTGTTGTGCTTGTCGCTATCCACATTCATGGTGGCGTTCCTGTGCGCTGAGTTCGGCTTGGGGCCTGTGCCGCCCCTGGCACAAGACAAATGGTCCAGCCTTCTGCGCGTACTCCGCCGGGTGTCGCCCCTGCTGATCACACTCGGGATCGTCGGGTTCGCACTGGGCCTGGCCACGGCCATTCGAATTGCACAGACGGGCCAGTACGATGTTTTTTTCAATCTCCGGTTTGCGGCCATAGCGACATCCGCCTGGAGCGGCAGTGCGTCGGTCTACCTTATGCTCCTGTGTCATGTGGGTGTACTGGGCCTGTGCGTCGCGAGCAGACCTTCACGGGGCGCCCTGGTCTTGCTGGGCACCGCGCTACTGATCGCGAGTTGTTTCTTCACCATGGGGCGCTCGGTGGTCCTGTTTTACCTCCTCTCTGTGGGCGGCGCCTACATGCTCAGCGCGCGATACCTATGGCAGTCTTCGTTCCGGTTTGGCTTGGTCCTGCCGCTACTGGCCGCGTCTCTGGCCGTCATGCTCGCGCTCGGGGCGCTAACCGGAAGGCTCTTCACGGGGCAACAATTATTCGTCGTAACCTATTTGGCCAATCCTCTTGTGGCCTTTGACCGTTTTGTCCTGACCAGTGATCTCGTGACTCATGGCAGTCAGACCCTATTCCCGTTCTTCAGACTGGCCGAAAAGATTGGGATGAAGCAGGTGGTCCCCTGTGACCTGGGTTTGACGGATGCGGATTTCAACGTTTTCACCTTCATGCAGGCGCCTTATCAGGATTTTCGCGCGATAGGCGTCGTCATGGGGGCCATGGCACTCGGCGTGTTCTATGCCGTCCTCTATCGCGGCGTAAGGGAAGGTCATCCCTTATTCATTCTATACTATGCCGTGATGTTGTTCCCTCTTTCCCTCGCCTTCTACGACTATCAATTCCGGTTTCTCAACTGGATCTATTACGCGGTCATTCTGGCGATTTTGGGCGTTTGCTCCCGATGGCGGGCCTGTGAACCCTCGCCCTTCCGTGAAGCCGCGGCCCCTTGTTCATGAACCCCGATATCGATATTGTCATCGTCAACTGGAATACCGGACCCCAGCTCCGGGCGTGCCTGGAGTCCATCGCGACCTCAAACCAGTCCTCGTTCCTCCTTCGGCGCGTTGTGGTGGTGGACAACGCCTCCACAGATGCCTCGCTCGTCGGCCTCCCGGCAGACCGTATCCCCCTGCTCATCCTGCGGAACCCTTTCAACCGCGGTTTCGCCGCCGCCTGCAATCAAGGCGCGGCGGACAGCCGGTCACAATTCATCCTTTTCCTTAACCCGGACACGTCACTGGATGTCGGCACGCTGGCTGAAGTGCTGCAGCATGCCGGGCATCCAGATCGCGCTCATACCGGCATCTTTGGCATCCGGTTGCGCGATGAAAACGGACGCAACGCGTGTTCCGTCGCCCATTTCCCGACACCGGCCGTCCTGTTTTCTGAAATGACAGGTCTGGCCAGGCTCCTGCCGCGGCACTTCCCCTCGCACTTCATGACCGACCGGGATCCAACGGTCAGCGGCACAGTGGACCAGGTCATCGGCGCTTTTTTCCTGGTTCGCGGCGAAGTTTTTTCGGCCTTGCACGGCTTTGATGAACGCTTCTTTGTCTACTTTGAGGAAGTCGATTTCTCACTCCGCGCCCTGATATCCGGATGGTCAAGTTGGTATGATGGCGAGGTTTCGGCCTTTCACGCAGGGGGCGGCGCCTCCGGCCAAGACAAGGCGGCGCGGCTTTTCTACCTGACGCAAAGCCGCATCCTCTATGCGTTTAAGCATTTTGACTTCACATGGGCATTGGGCATAATGGCGGGGACCCTTGCCGTTGAGCCGTGGCTGCGGGTGGTGCAAAGACTGGGCGGCAGGGCCGACATGACAGGGGTTCAGATCATCAGGGCCTATGCCCGACTGGGAAGGGCGGCTCCCTCCCTCCTGATCCGGGGATGGCGGCGCCGGAGGTCAGAGAGTCACGAGGCCGTTAGCCAGGCACCACGGAGGATATTTTGAGCATCGACGACAAACGTTCTGTTCTCCGGAATCTTGCCGGGCGGCCCCATGTCGAATTCGAACTGGGTTGCGGTTCGCAAAAAAAGATTGCGGAGGCCATCGGTATTGACGCCATTGATTCGCCCTGCGTTGACCTCGTGGGCGATGTGTTCGAGGTGTTGGGCGCCATCCCCTCCCGATGCGCCGGGGCCGTTCACGCTTTCCACTTCATGGAACATATCGCCGATGTGCCCGCCCTGCTTCATGAGGTGGCGCGGATTCTGAAGCCGGGCGCCCGCCTGAATATTGTGGTGCCACACTTTTCCAACCCCTACTATTATTCGGATTTAACACACAAAACCTTTTTCGGCCTCTACACGTTCTCCTATCTGGCTTGCGAACACCTGTTCCGGCGAAAGGTGCCCAACTACGGACAGCGCCCCGAATTCGATCTTGTCGCGGTGAACCTGGTGTTCAAGTCACCACGCCCCTTTTATGGACGCTATGCGTTCAAGCGTGTGCTGGGCCTGATCTTCAACCTGAACCGGTGGACGAGGGAGTTTTACGAGGAGAATCTCTGCTATCTCTTTCCCTGTTATGAAATCCATTACGAGCTGCGCACGCGAACGGAAGACGCCGTCCCCCACATGGCCGCCCCGGCGCCTCTCCCCCGATGAAACTTCTCCTGCTATCCCGTTATGACCGCCTTGGGGCCAGCAGCAGGCTCCGCATGCTGCAGTATGTTCCTTTTTTGCGGCAGCAAGGAATGGAGGTCACCGTCCGTCCCCTCTTGAGCAACAGCTACCTGGAGGCGCTGTACCGGACCGGCCGGCGGCCGCCCAAACTCCTGATTGCCGCCTATACGAGGCGCATCCTGACGTTACTGGCTTTGCGCGAACACGATCTGCTCTGGATCGAGAAGGAATTGCTGCCATGGTTCCCGGCCTGGTTTGAGCGGCTCCTCATGGGACGTCGCGCACGCTATGTCGTTGATTACGACGACGCCACTTTCCATCATTACGATCTGCACCCCAACCCGGCGGCAAGAAGTCTGTACAGGGGAAAGATCGACGCCCTCATGCGCCATGCGACCCTTGTGGTTGCCGGAAACGCCTACCTCGCAGACCGCGCCGGGCACGCGGGATCGGCGCAGGTGACCCTCCTGCCCACCGTAGTCGACCTGTCCCGTTATCCCGCCATCCCAGCGGCCCGCACGGAGGAATCCCCTTTCACAATCGGTTGGATGGGCTCGCCCAGCACCCTGCGTTACCTCGACGCTATCCGCCCCGCTTTGGCGGAAGTCTGTCGCCTTCCGGGCGTAAGGATCGTGATCGTGGGCGCTGGCCCCGCTGATTGGCCGGATCTGAAAGCAACGTTCCATCCCTGGTCTGAACTCACTGAAATTGATGAATTACGGTCCTTCGATATCGGCATCATGCCTCTGGATAACACACCCTGGGAACGGGGGAAGTGCGGCTACAAACTGATCCAGTACATGGCCTGCGGCCTGCCCGTGGTCGCCTCTCCCGTCGGCGTTAATGCCCAGATCGTCAAGAACGGCGTGACGGGAATTCTGGCTGACACAACGGAGAAATGGGTTGATGCCCTGAACCGGTTGCGGCAGAATCCGGGCCTTCGTCAGGCCATGGGCCGCCAAGGCCGGCGTGATGTCGAGGAGCGTTACTGTCTGGAGCGGACCGGTCCGCTCCTCATGCAATGGCTCGAACAAATCCAGGGTGGTCGGCAACCCACGCCAACCGGCCCCGACGGAAACCCGTAATTGCGGCATCAAGCGAATGAACACCCACTTGGAAACATCACTCGCCCCGAACAGAAGGCCCAGCAGCGGCCTCTATTTCCTGCCGCCACCCATATCTACCAGGGGCGGACAGGGTATTGAGACTCTCCTGATGGTCTGCAATGCCGACTGGTACTTCGTGGCCCACTGGCTTCCGCTAGCGCGGCAAATGCGCGAAACAGCGCGGCGCATTGTGGTCGCGGCGGCTGAGGAGACCGGCTGTCGCAGCGTCGTGGAAAAGGAAGGGGTGGAATTCATCCCCTTGAATGTTCAGCGTCGATCGACCAATCCGCTGACTGAAATCGCCCTTGGCGGCCGCATGTTCTCACTCTATAGGCAGATCAAGCCGACACTCGTGCATCATATCACCGTCAAACCGGTCATCTATGGATCCCTGGCCGCCCGGTTCGCCGGAGTCCCCGCGGTGGTCAACTCCATCACCGGATTGGGCTATCTCTTCCTTAAGCCGGGTTATGGCGGTAGAATCCTGAATCGGATGGCGCGGTCGGCTTATCGCCTGGCACTGCACGGAAAACACACCTGCACGCTGTTCCAAAACGCCGATGACCGGCAGTTGTTCTTGTCTACCGGCTTGGTCGAGCCGCAGAACAGCTTTGCCTTTCCCGGTGTCGGCATCGATACGGACCTTTTCTGCCCCGGCTCCGTCGCCGCAGATCCCCCTATCGTTCTGCTGGCAGCCAGAATGCTGAGGGACAAGGGCGTCTGTGAATTCGTGGAAGCTGCCCGGACCCTTCAAAAACAGGGTGTCCGCTGCCGAATGGTGCTCGTCGGCATTCCCGACAAGGGAAACCCGGCAACCTTGGACGAAGCGCAATTGCGGCAGTGGCAGGAGGAGGGCACGATTGAATGGTGGGGCTATCGGGACGACATGGCCGCCATTTTGCAGCAGTCCTCGGTGGCCGTGTTGCCAAGCTATCGCGAAGGACTTCCGCGGTTCCTGCAAGAGGCTGCGGGATGCGGTGTCCCCATCGTCACAACCGATGTTCCCGGCTGCCGCGATGTGGTGACGGATGGATGGAACGGCTTTCTTGTCCCGCCAATGGATCACCGAATGCTGGCCGACCGGATCGGACAGCTGCTGACCGCTGAGGCGCTTCGTCTTCAAATGGGGTCGAACAACCGCCAGTGGGCCCTGGACCATTACGCCCAGGCTCTGGTTGTCGAAAGAACGTTATCCGCTTACCGGACCGTCCTCGCCACATCCGTGGAGGAAACTGAATGAGAACGGTATTGGTGACCGGCGCTTCCGGATTCATTGGTCGGGCGCTTTGTTCGCGGCTGGTGGCGTGCGGCGTGCGGGCGGCGGGAACCGTGCGGGCCTCATCGACGGCTGCGCGTTTGCCGCCCGGCGTCAAGCCGGTGGTTACCGGAACGATTGACCCCGCCACGGATTGGGCGGCAGCCTTGTCCGGTGTTGACACGGTGGTTCATCTGGCGGCGCGGGTCCACGTCATGCACGACCGCGCAATCGACCCTGTGGAGGCCTATCGGCAGGCGAATACCCTCACCACGGATGCCCTGGCTCGCCAGGCGGCGAAACGTGTTCGTCGGCTGGTGTTTCTCAGTTCGGCCAAGGTGAACGGTGAAGGCCGTTCAACCCCTTACACCGAATCTGACACACCTGCACCGGAAGACCCCTACGGAATCAGCAAGTGGCAAGCCGAATCCAATCTACGCCAAACGGCCCGGGAAACCGGATTGGAAGTCGTGATCATCCGCCCGCCACTTGTCTATGGACCGGAAGTGAAGGCCAATTTCCATCAGTTGTTGAGAATGGTCAACTGCGGCCTACCCCTGCCCTTTGCGCAAGTCCGCAATGCGCGCAGCCTCGTCTTCGTCGGCAATCTGGTGGATGCCATCTGCACCTGCGCCACTCACCCTAAGGCGGCCGGTCAAACCTTCTTCGTCCGGGATGGGGAGGACGTCTCCACACCGGAGCTGATCCGCCGCATGGCAACCGCCCTCGAAAGACCAGCCCATCTCTTCTCTGTTCCGCCCCCACTGTTACGCTTGATGGGGGCCCTGACGGGCCGGACAGTCGCCCTCGAGCGACTGCTCGGATCCCTCTCCATCGATGACGCCCTGATCCGGCGGGAACTGGGGTGGGCACCCCCGTTTACCATGGCCCAAGGCCTGAAGGAAACGGCCGTCTGGTTCCAGCAGTCTCAGGCCCGCAAAACAGAGGTGTCTTCATGTTCATAAGCACGAAACGCATGATCGATGTTGTCCTGGTCCTCTGCGCCGTAGCGGTCCTCTGGCTGCCCATACTGATTGTCGCCGTTCTGGTCAAACTGACCTCGCGCGGGCCGGTTCTCTACTGGTCTGACCGGGTAGGGGTGAACAACACCATCTTCAAGATGCCCAAGTTCAGAACCATGAGAATCAATACGCCCGTTGTGGCAACGCACCTGCTGAAAAACCCTGATCACTACTTGACTCCCATTGGACGTTTCCTGCGAAAGTCCAGTCTTGATGAACTGCCCCAGTTGTTCAGCATTTGGGCCGGACATATGAGTTTCGTCGGGCCCCGCCCCGCCCTGTACAACCAGGATGACCTGATTGCTCTGCGAACGGAGAAAGGCGTTCACGCCCTGGTCCCCGGACTGACTGGCTGGGCGCAGATCAATGGGAGGGATGAATTGCCCATCCCTGTCAAAGTGCAATATGACGAGTATTATCTAAAGCATCGTTCGTCGTCGCTGGACATGCTGATCCTCTTCAGGACTGCATTTAAAGTCCTTCGAAAAGAAGGCGTTTCCCACTAAGCGCAGCTAAATACGTTGAAACGCGAGAGTGGATTCTCTACATAGCAGGCACGGGAATAGCCTTGGAGGCTCCTCCCCGGATCAACGGACCTTTGCGGAAATACGCACAATGTGGCGACAATTCAAAAACCCAAAGTGCTACCTCATAGTAGCGGCCGACGGGATGCTTTTTTCCACCGCCCTGCTCCTCGCCTTTTTGTTGCGCCTGGAGTTCAGCCTTCCGCCCCTTTATGCCCAACAGGTTACGACGTTGCTGCCCATGACTGTGGCCATCAAGGTGGGTGTCTTCTTCGCACTGGGGGCGTACCGGGGCATGTGGCGATACACCAGCCTGAAGGACATCGTCACCCTCCTGTACGCCACCTGCCTCTCGACGCTCCTGATCGTCTCATGGCTGGTTTTCCGTCAGCGGTTTGAGGACTATTCCCGCGCAATCATCCTGCTGGACGGCGTGCTGACGTTCCTTCTGACCGCCGGCCTGCGCGCCGCCATCCGCCTGAGCCTGACCTACCGCCCCGTTGGCGAAGGCCGGGGTCAATGGTGGTGGCCACGACGACACAAACGTGGCGGCCATCGCGTCATGGTTGTGGGAGCGGGCGATGCGGGGGAAAAAATATTCCGCGAGATTGAGGACAGCGCCCAGGGCCATTACCAGGTCGTCTGTTTTATCGACGACGATCCTTCCAAAGCCGGCCGTACCCTGCATGGACTTCCCATCTACGGCCCAATTGACAGTCTGGCGGACATGATCAAGGAACAGGCCATTCAGGAGGTATTCATCGCCATCCCCTCCGCCACCGGTGCCCAGATGCGGCGCGTCGTGGAGTTGTGCGAATCCGCCGACGTAGCCTTCAAAACCCTCCCCGGACTGGGATCCATTATTGACGGGCGGGTCACCATCCAGGCGCTGAGGCATGTGGATTACGAGGACTTGCTGGGCCGCCCTTCCGTCAGCCTGAACACGGCCAGTATCGAGGCCTGCTTGCGCGGACGCCGCGTTCTGGTCACCGGTTGCGGAGGCTCAATCGGTTCGGAACTGTGCCGGCAGATCATCAAGTTTCATCCTGCGCAACTGATCCTGTGGGACGCTTCCGAGCCGAACCTCTATCAGCTTCAAATGGAGCTTCAGCATGAATGGAAGTTTCATGATTACGTCCCCATTCTCGGGCAGATCCAGCAGCCCGGCCTGCTGGATCGCGTCTTCCAGCAGTACCGGCCGGAAGTCGTCTTTCACGCCGCCGCCTACAAACATGTTCCCCTGCTGGAGCAGAATCCCTGGAATGCGGTTCTCAACAACATCGGGGCCAGCGATCTGCTGATGAGAGGCTCTATCCGCTACGGAGTCGATCG
>SESH01056589.1_pt1 | contig 24240 bp, 20 predicted proteins | sample 3171561 | NCBI WGS metagenome assembly SESH01 (sample SAMN10866947, study PRJNA518727) | freshwater metagenome | biome: subpolar coniferous forest; feature: holomictic lake; material: water; isolation source: holomictic Lake 442 2011 16.5 m and 2014 13 m | place: Canada: near Kenora, Ontario
CGTATGCGTGCGGCGGCCGCCGATCTGGAATTCGAGGAAGCGGCACGCCTCCGCGACGAATTGCGCCGCCTCGAAGCCAAGGAGTTGGGGCTGGACCGCCCCGGCATGGCCCCGAAAGCCGTGGCTGCCGCCAAGCCCCAGGGTAAGAGCCAAAGGCGAGGTAAAAAGAAATAGTGAGGTAAGGCCCCCCAGACCATCACATTTCGGCCAAACCGCTTCGCGGAATGTAGATATTACGGTGAACAGAGACACTAAGGAGTAAACCAATACCAATCATCAACGTCAGCATTGCGGTGCCGCCATAAGAAACCAACGGCAGGGGAATTCCGACCACGGGAATCAGTCCCATTACCATTGCCGTATTGACGCAGACATAAAGAAAAAAAGTTGTGGTTAGACCAATGCCTACAAGTCGGCCAAAATGATTCCGGCATGATAGAGTAATGACGATACCGTAAACAAACACCAGCATATACAAACCCAAAAGGAAAAGAGCACCAACCATGCCGAATTCCTCCGCCAATACTACAAATATAAAATCAGTGTGCTTCTCGGGCAGGAACTGCAGCTGACTTTGCGATCCGAGCATGAACCCTTTTCCAAACAGCCCGCCTGAGCCGAGCGCGATCTTCGACTGGATAATATTATAACCAGAACCAAGCGGGTCACGCTCGGGGTCGAGAAAATTAAAAACTCTAGCCTTCTGGTAATCATGCAGGAATTCCCAGCCGATCGGTATCGCCGCAAGCCCGCCACCGATGGCTGTCGCAAACTTCCATAATCGCACCCCGGCACACCAGAAAATTGCCGCCCCGGTGAATATAAGTAACAAGGCTGTCCCCAGGTTGGGCTGAAGCAGCACCAAGCCGACCGGCAGGAACACCAGCCCCATCGGCGGAATCAGCATCAGCGGCCGACCGATTTGGTCGAGGGTCAGGCCATGGAAATAGCGGGCCAGTGCCAGCACCAGCGCCGGCTTCATTAGTTCGGAAGGCTGGATGACAAAGAAACCGAGATCGATCCAGCGCTGCGCCCCCATGCCGACTTGGCCCATGCCCTCGACCGCAATCAATAGGCAAAACATTACCCCATAGATACCGTAGGCAAAACGCAACCATATACGGACATCTATCACGGCGATGGTCAGCATGATGGCAAATCCGGGAATAAAGCGCACCGACTGGCGCATAGCCCAAGGCTCCCACCGCCCGCCGGCTGCAGAATAGAGCAGGGCGATACCAACTCCGGTGATTGCAACGATGAGCAGCACCAGCCCCCAGTTGATCAGGCGGATATTGCGCGACAGGGTCAGGACCGGACTTTGTGGCTCGAGATTGGTGTTCATGTGCGACCAAGGCGAGGGGATGGGGCACACTATCACCGTTCGCCCGAACATGGCAGCAGAAGAACGGCAGCCGTGATTGGCCCTTACCTCGGAGCACCGACGCTGTTATAGTCATGAATCTACACTAACTATCAGCGATCGCGATGACATGGCCAAGCGCACATATACCCGTGAAGAGGTAAAGGAACTGTTGGCTGCCCTGGAACGCCAATGTCGTGAGGCCATGGATCTCGCTAAGGCCGCTGAGAGTGAGGCGAGCAAGCATAGCTTTACCGCCTATCGCTCGTTCCGCAACAAGGTCGGCGAGTTCCAAGCCTTGGTTATTCTGATCGAGGGCCGACTCAAAAATGTTGTCGGCAGCCGAGTCGACGACTTGCGAAATGAGTTCGAGCGGCTGGACGCACTGATGCTGTCGGTTCTGGTCCGGGCCAGTATGCGCTTCTTCTTCGTGCTCTCGGCTAACTCGTCCATGCCCATGGGGGCCCGCGAAATTTTTGTGACGGAATTACGCAGCCTGCATGAGGCTCACGAAAAACTGTCACGAGACAATTATGCCGATAAAATACCCCCAGATTTGGCACATGATCTTGAGACCGCCTCGCTGATACTGGAGGAAATTATCGACAAAGCCCCTGGCTTGCTCAACTTTTCCGCCACGAAGTAAAAGTCCGCTTAACGCCCTGGTGCCATCCGCCTGTAACTCAATGCCTCAGCGATGTGAAGTCTCCGCACCCCGTCCGTTCCCTCCAGGTCGGCTAGAGTACGGGCCAAGCGGAGGACCCGATGGTAGCCGCGCGCGGTCAGGCGCATCTGCTCGGCTGCCTGGGTCAGCAGGGCACGACCGGCTTGGTCGGGGGCGGCGACGCGCTCCAACAGTTCACCATCGGCGTCGGCGTTGGTGCGAATCGTGGGGCGGCCATCGGCGCGCAATGACTGGAGTAAGCCGAAGCCGCTGCCGTCGGGGCGAAAGCGGTCGGTCTGGATTGCGCGAGCAGCGGCGATCCGAAGCGCAACCTCGGCGCTACCCTCGGCGGGCGGCGGCAAACTAAGGTCGGCAGGGCTGACCGCTGGCACGTCGATATGGCAATCAATTCGATCGAACAGCGGCCCGGAAATCTTCGACTGATAGTCGACCGCGCATTTAGGGGCGCGGTTGCAAGCCAAAGCAGGGTCGTCAAGATGCCCGCATCGGCACGGATTCATTGCCGCCACCAGTTGCACCCGAGCCGGGTAGGTAACGTGGGCGTTGACGCGGGCGACGGTGGCGCGGCCGGTTTCCAGCGGTTGGCGTAATGATTCCAAAGTTTTACGGTCGAACTCGGGCAGTTCGTCTAAAAACAGCACGCCCATATGGGCCAGCGAGATTTCTCCCGGCCGTCCCCTGGTGCCGCCGCCAACCAATGCCGGCAGCGAGGCCGAGTGATGAGGGTCACGGAACGGCCGCCGCCGCAGCAATCGTCCGCCCTCCAGCAATCCAGCGACGCTGTGAATCATCGACACCTCCAGCGCCTCGGCCGCAGACAACGGTGGCAACAGTCCGGGCAGCCGCGCCGCCAACATCGACTTGCCCGAGCCGGGAGGACCGACCATCAGCAGATTATGTCCGCCGGCCGCTACCACCTCAAGCGCCCGCTTGGCAGTTTCCTGTCCCTTGATATCGCGCAGATCAAGACAGGACCCGCCGATCTCCTCCATCCGGGGCTTGGGCTGCGACAATACCTGGGTACCCTTGAAATGATTGATCAGTGCCAATAAATTCAGCGGTGCCAGCACGTCGATATTGCCAGCCCACGCCGCCTCGCCACCACAGGCGGCAGGGCAGATCAGGCCGCGATCCTGGCTGGCGGCATTAATAGCGGCCGGTAGCACACCCGCCACCGCAGTCAGTGCCCCGTCAAGGGCGAGTTCGCCCAGGGCGACATAGCGGGCGATTTCCTCACCGGGCAGCACTCCCATTACGGTCAGCAGGCCAATCGCGATCGGCAGATCGAAGTGGCTGCCCTCCTTGAGCACGTCGGCTGGCGCGAGATTAACGGTGATTCGCTTGGGCGGTAGGCCCAAACCAAGGGCATGCAAGGCCGCCCGCACTCGCTCCCGGCTTTCGGCCACCGCCTTGTCAGGCAGACCAACGACATTGAAGGCGACGATGCCGCCGGACATCTGCACCTGGACATCGATATTCAATACCTCGATACCCTGAAACGCCACCGTCAGCACTCGCGCAACCACCGCCTATGTCCTCCAACCACCGTTCAACGCCTGATAATGCAAGACTGCTAGTATAGGTGGTGAGACAGGATGAAGCCAGGATTAGCGATAGGCGCAGCGTCGGTTATTTGCCAGTCATCTGCGAAACAGCGCGCGAACGACTAGGTAAGCAAGCTTATATACTGCGGATTTCCACCCCTGATGGGTTGCCAAAGACAGCGCCGAGATGGGCAATACCGTTTCCAACTCATAGCGGTCGGCTAGGCGATCCCTCAAACGCGGCTTTCTGGCACCGACCCCGGCAAAGGACAATGGTGACCGGAACAATTTTTCAATTGATAAAGGCCAAGTTTTATCCTTAGTCCGACCTTTGATACTAACAACATCAGGTGACTGATGGTGTATCGTCGCCATGTTGCATACAAGTCCGGTTTGGTGCGGATCTGCGAGGCTATTGAGGCGATCCCGCCAAAACGCGGCATACTCATCAAGCCTAACAAACTCGTGGTCAGGAAAACTCGCGATCAGCTCGTCTAAAAGACGCGGTAGAATTCCAATGTTTACGGTATCATTATTGTGTCCGTAAATAAAAATTGGTAGGAAAGCGTCGCAAAGATGAGATGCTGTGGCCATGTAATATGCAATGAGGTAGTCATCAATACCTATAAGGTCTGCTGAAGCCTTGATTACATTACCTGGGGCGACAGGGTGGCACGGAACTTCAAGATGTGTCGTCGTACCGTCTGAAAGCTCGATCGGCAAGGAGTCGAAAATCAAACCAAAGTTAGATGTGTAGAGTATATCGCTTTCAGCCATAACTCTAGCTATTCCATGGAATGACTTGCCAGAAGGCATCACCGCGCCACTAACATCACAGCCATGACGGCGGAGGAACTCGATTGATGTCAATAGATTCTTGGCATTGGTGGCGGGGTCACGCTCAAACGTGTAATGATAATGGCAGTGTGAACCAATTTCAGCACCGGCGTCGCGAGAACGGTTGATACCATCAAGGGCATTAGTAAAACATGATGTTGTAAAATACAGACTGCACCACGACATGTAACGATGCAACCACTGCTCAACGCAATCAAAAGAGTTTGCCGAGTTGTCATCTACGTCAACACGATAGTTTACGACACCACGTGCGGCATTGGGAAACCACCAGAGAAACCTTGCATCCACCCCGTTTGATAACAAAAGCCTAAACAGTGTACTTGCACAAAGATGGAGTGTTTCGCTCTTTTCACAATGGTCAGCACTCACCGCGAAGGAGCGCCCCAAGGCATCGACTCGTCCTGACCTCCTTTGGTAGTGCTCAAGTGATGATATTCGCTGGACATCAAAGGTAGCGGCTAAGCCCTGCACCGAAAAGTTAGTACCTGGACAGCACGACAGCTTGTCAGCTACCGGAACATTAACCATACAGACATCAGCACATATCGGCTCGCTAACCAAGGCGAACCCGATTTGACGGACGACAGCGCGTATAATGCGCGCAGATGGGACACTGTTATCAACGAAAACGCGGGTCAGTGGTGAAGCGGCGCCGACGTAAAGAGCCATAGGTTATCCACGCTATTTTTAATGCACATGCATTTTCTATAAACTTAAGCCCATGAGGAGGATAATCTTTCTAATGGTTAGGAGCCATATCTGCATAATCAAGGAAAGATGATGATCGGGGTGCCTGGCTTGACTGTTCGGGCAATTTCCTCGATCTCGGGGTTAGTTACGGCAAGGCATCCCTTAGTCCAGTCGAACAGGGAATGGATGCGCTTGACGATTGGTGTCTCGTCAGGCAGGCCATGGAGCATGATATCCCCGCCCGGCCTTTTGCCGTTCGCCGCTGCCTGCCGAAAATCTGTTTCGTTAGGGTAAGATATATGCAGTGCCCGATGGTACTGGCTGTTCGGCTTGACAAAGTCGATGACGTAGCGGCCCTCAGGGGTCTTAAAGTCGCCAGCGGTTTCTTTTCTTCCGGTCCGGCGGCCAAGCGCTACCCGATATTTCTTAACGACCCGATCATTATAAAGCAATTGGAGTTCGTGCCTGCTTTTGTAAACCTCGACGCGATCGACGAGCAAGGCCGTCGCCCCAGCTTGAGCATCCGCCACCGAAAAACACAGAAGAACGAAGAGCGCTACCCAAACTCTGCACGCAGACATTGTCGTCGCCTTATACATGATCAAGCCTAACTCCATCCCGAATTGCCTTAGATTAATATTAGCGAAAGCGTTGGCAACGAGGCAATAGAGTTGGAAGCAACCGCCGCCACAAACACGCCGCTGTTACCGAGCAGACACGGTTGCCCATCCGACCATGCTACAAAGGCCACGCCATCCCAGCATTATTTATTTTTTCCGCGCTGTAAAATTCGGCACATGCGGGATGTTCAGGCAGGGCAGGCGAACCTGCTCGCTTGGATTTGAAATGAAGCGATTCATGGCGGAGCGAGCGCAGGCGCTGGACGAAAACACATCATGGCCGATGGCGTGGAAGCGCAGGACCTGAGCAGACTGGAGATTGGATGCAATGCTGTCGGCGAGCGCGGTTGGCGTCAGGGTGTCATAGTCGCCACTAAACAGCAGGGTAGGCGTAGCCACAGAGACCGGCTGGTTCAGTTCATCGCCCCCCTTCGGCAGTTTCCAGGCCGGGCAGAACACGTCATAGTCCTGTTCCATCGCCTGAGGCATTACGAAAGGCTGGTAGGCCGCAGCTTCCAAACGCGCACTCACCGGATCGATCCAGGCCCTGATCTCGCGGCAACCTATGGAAGCATTAAGACCATAGGCGATCATGTCCATCGTCTTCCAGTAAGGCATATACAGCCAGGCCAACAGCTCTGGTCGGGCCGGTTCTCGACCTTCGGTCACGCTGTGCAGGTGCCACAGCAAAGCCGGAACCCGCTCGGCGGTAGTACCGGCACCGACCATTATGGTCATGATGTCTAGCAGGTTGGCGAAGCTCATGCGGGTGCTGACGGCGACGCCGCTGCGGGGATCCTGGTAGGTCACAGGCAGCGGACGCTCGGTCATAGAGCGTGCAGTGGCCAGGAAAGCCTGTTCCAGCTTGGGATAGACGGCATTACAGCCGGCATCGGCGGCGCAGTCGGCGAACAAGCGTCGATAGACGTCGCGAATGCCGGACATCCGCCCGATATCAAGCCAACTGGCGCGGCTAGTGGTCGGAGAGTTGAGGACACTGGAACGCACGGCGGCTGTATCGCCGCGCATCAGTTCCTGGGCTAGCACCGTGCCATATGAAGTACCGAACAGGTTCCATTGCCTGATGCCAAGGGCCTTTCGTAACTCCACCAGATCGGCAACGCTTTCGACGGTATTGAAGGCTGCTATATCATAACCGGCGCTCCGGATCGGCTTCAGGCACTCTTCGGCATCGGCCATCGTCAACCCACCATGCCAGAACGCTACCGGGCTCAGGTTGCGGCAATACAATCCGGGCTGTGAATAACCGGTCCCGCGCTGGTCGACATAGATGATATCGCGGCTGCGTCGCAGCTCGGCGAGGCGATCCCAGCCCGACTCGATAAGGTCGCTGCCGGGTTGGCCGGGACCACCATTCAGCACCAGCACAGGATCTGTCAGCGGGTTCGCCTCGCTTGCCCGAGTGATGGCATAGAAAAGCGAAACTACCTTGCCACCTTTAACGTCGCGTCTCTCAGGCACCTCCAAGGTTCCGCAGTCGACTCGAGTAGAACCAGGAATCGCGAACGGGCACTCGATTTTAGTTGTGGCGGGCTTAGTTATGGCGGGCTTGGTTACGGCAGGCTTAGTTGCATCGGGCTTAGTTACGACGGGCGGCGGTAGCGCTGCGGTCTGAACTGGGGGCGGCGCTGCGGTCTGAACCGGGGGCGACGCTGTTGTCGAGACCTTGGATGGTTGCGGCACAAACTCAGCAACTAGCTGCGGCGTGGTAACAAATGTTGGTGGCTTACCCCCGCCACAAACCACCTCTAATTTGCGGCCAGGAGTGTCGAGGAAGTTGGCAACGGCGGTTCGAGCGCAGGCGTTGACCCCCAGCAAGCCGTGACCAAGGCCGCGAAAGCTCATGGTTTCTTTGGCATGAAAAGCGCTGACCATGGCCTGTGCCTGATATCTCGGCGTGATAGTATCATACTCACCGGTCAAAATGAGCGTCGGCCGTGTCTCCAGCGGAGGTGCCTCCAGGTCATCAGCCGGGAGCGGCAGCTTCCAGACCGGGCAAAAAGCGGCGTAGTCGAGGGTCAGAGCCTGAGGCATAACGAAAGGTTGGAACATCGCGGCTAAGGTGCGAGTGCCTTCGATGTCGGACCAGGGCAAGACCTCACGGCAACTTATGACGGCAGCGGAGCCATGGGCCAACGGCGGGGCTACTCGCCAATAAGCGGCATAAAGGGCGGCTATCGGGTCGGCCAGGAGTGGCGCCCGGCCGTGTACTAAATCGTTGACCGACCAGAGCAGGGCCGGGACCTTAGCCGCCTCGTCGCCGCTGCCGACAAGACGGGTCAAAAGGGTCAACAAGTCGCTGGTCCCGAATTCTGCGGCAAGCGGCTTACCGGTTGCAGGGCTGGAGAAAACAACCGACAACGGCTTGGAGGCCAAGTGTTGGACTAGATCATCAAATACGACGTCAAGCCTAGGATAGGCCTTGTCGCAGGCGGGCTGGACCTTACAATCGGTGAAAACCTGCCGGAACACCCGCTGCACCGCAGCAAGACGATCGAGATCGGTTGAGCCCGCCTTGGGTGCGCCCGGGGAATCCAGCACAAGAGAGCGAACGCCATCGGCGTCCAACCGCACCAGCTCCCGAGCCAGAACCGCTCCATATCCACTGGCCACTAGATTCCAGGTCTTGATCCCGAGCGCCCGACGCAGTGCGATCAGGTCACGGGCGCTCTCGACACTCGACAGGGCGGAGATATCAACCCCAGCCTTGCGCAAGGGTGCCGCGCATGATTCGGCATCAGCGGCAGTAAGACCGCCAAAGCGCGCCTTAACGTCATCAATTTCGGGGCAAGTAAAGCTGGGTTCCGATCGGCCGCTACCACGAAGGTCGACGAAGAACACGTCACGATTGCGGTTGAGTCCGTCCCAGGCTGGCCAGCGCCTAACCACAATTGCGCTGCCAGCGTCGCCGGCATCATCTCCCAGCACAAGCACCGGGTCAGGCTCGGGGCTGCGTTCCCGGGCGCGGACCATGGTATAAAACAATGACGGTCCCCGTCCGGAACTGAGCACAGCCCCCGCGTTGCCGTGAAATAACGGCATTGCCATGGTGCCGCACTCAACCGGGGTGTCCGCTGGCGTCTCAAACGGGCAGGCCAGGGGCGAAACAGTAGCGATTGGCTCGGGCATAATGCCACTGAACAACAAGAGGGAACCAACCGCACACAAAGCCAGAATGCCGCCCACTACGGCCAAAATTAGACGGTTGTTCGCGGTTAAACTCATGGTTGTCGTCTCCACCGAACAGGCCGCCTCATTCCACCGACGAATATCGGAGCCAGGAAGGTATCATGGACTTTCGTTTTGCTCGACTGTTTTGCTCAACTGTTTCGCTCGACCCACCCGGCGCAAGCGAGTATAATATAAACCAGCGCACAATAAAAGTTGGTGTGTGGGTGGGGGCCTGGGTAACGCGCAATGATCCTGTTCAATCTGAGATGTTCCGACGGCCACAAGTTCGAAGCTTGGTTCAGGAACGGAGCCGCCTGGGATCAGCGAGAGGCCGGGGAAATATGCTGTCCGGTTTGCGCCAGCCCCGATGTGGCTAAGGCCCCAATGGCGCCTCGCATCGCCCGCTCCCGCAGCGAATCTAAAGTTGAATCACGCGAGGAATCTAAAGGTGAATCACGCGAGGAATCTAAGGGTGAAACCCAACCAGCCGAGCGCGTCCATGAGGAAATGGCGCGGCGGATTGGCAGCCTGTGCCGAAAGATCGAAGAAACCTGTGACTACGTTGGCGACCGCTTTGCCGAAGAGGCACGCCGCATCCATTATGGGGAAATCAAGAGTCACAGCATTTACGGCGAAACTACCACCGCCGAAGCCGAGGAACTGCGCGACGAGGGCTTGGTTTTCCAGCGGATACCCTGGCTTTCCCGCACCAACTCCTGAGTTCAGGAAAAACCACTACGTAATGTCATGTAATGTTATAAACGTGTCGTCGCGGCTGGATGATCATCCTTCGCGGCTGGGGGCACGGCCGGACAGGGGATCCGCATGGGTGATGGAATAGGCGGCAACGCCGTCAAATTGAACAATATTTCAGTCCTTCTCGTCGAAGACAGCAAGTTCATATGCACTGTGGTGATCGGTACTTTGCGTGCGCTCGGAGTCGAGCGAATCGAGGTTGCCAGCCATGGTGCCGAGGCGATCCGTTATATCGAGTCCCGCAAGTCCACCCTGCCGCCCGGAATACCCCCGGTAGACTTGATCATCTCGGATCTGATGATGCCCGAAATTGACGGATTGACCCTTCTACGGTGGGTGCGAACGAGCCCGAAGTCACCGGACAGATTCTTACCCTTCATTATCCTTTCCGGGGCTGCCGATCGTAATTATGTTAATCAAGCCCGCGAATTGGGGGCCAACGAATTCATGGCCAAGCCATTTTCGGCTCAGACCATCGCCGACCGGATGCTGCATGTAATATTCCGGCCCCGCCGCTTCATCCTGTGCAAGGGCTATTTCGGCCCCGACCGTCGGCGCGGGACACAGTGGGTCCAGAATGATCGCCGCAATGCTACCGAAGAACAAGTTACCGTAGTTCACAGTCAAACCAGAAGTCTGAAGGCAAATGAGGATACTATCATTCAATTTGATCTGCCAAACAGACTGGCAGCCAAGGTTAGTGGCGGCGCAGGGGCAAAAGAGCTGCCAACAATATCCCCCGACATTTTGCTAGCAGCAGAAGAGCACATTCAGACCAGGGCTGTCGACTACGTATCCTGGCTTTCCACTCAAATTGACGTTATCCAGAAAATCTTGAAGCGAGTAAAGGAGCCCGACCAGCCGGTGGGCCGGTTGATGGGCGAAGTCAATCGCGGTGCCCACGAATTACGCGGTCATGGCGGCGTCTTCGGATATCCGCTAGTCACCGCCATCGCCAAGTCGCTCTATGAAAGCACCAATCACGCCTTCAAGGATGAAGTTACGGATAACCAGCATCGGCTTTACGAGGCCCATATCGAAGCTATCAAGGCAGTTATGCGCCAACGCATCGCCGGAGATGGAGGTGAACTGGGCAAGGCCCTGTTATCGGCTCTCGAGTCGGCTAAGAAAAAGTATTCGTCGAGCGACTCCGATCCCGCTGCCGCTGCTGCCGCTGCTGCCGCTGCTGCCGCTGCTGCCGCTGCTAGTCCTGCGCCGTAAATATTTTCCCCGGTTTGTCCCGCCATGACCAAAGTTCTCCATGTCGTTGAAGCATTCAGTGGCGGCATCGTGCAGTCAATCGCCACCATTTGCCGGGCGCTTGATGGCCTAGTCGTTTTCCATGTTTTGCATGGGCAACGCCCCGACTCGCCCGACGAGGCCAAGGGCCGTTATCCCGATAATGTCGAGTTTACGCCTTGGCGCGCGGCCGGCCGCAGCATCTCGCCGCTGCGCGATATCAGGGCGGTGGCCGAGCTACGCGCCGTGGTCGCGGCGGTCCGCCCTGACCTGATTCACGCCCACTCGAGTAAGGCCGGAGCTTTGGCTCGGCTGGCCTTTCCCTGCGGCGGCTTGCCGGTCGTGTATTCGCCGCGCGGCTATTCCTTCCTCCAACTCGATAAGGGGATGCTCGGTTGCGCCGCCTTCTGGGCAATGGAGCGTCTGCTGGGAGTGTTGCCCCACATCACCGTCGGTTGCGGTCTGGGCGAGTACGGCCTAGCCCGCAGGGTGGCCAGTCGGTCTGTGCTGATTCCCAACATGATCGAACCCAACGACTTCAACGCAGCTTTATGCCTGCGCCCCAACGAGACGGCCCCGCTGCGAATCGCCATGGCCGGCGGCATCCGGCCGCAGAAGAATTTTCCGCTTTTTTGCAAGATTGCCGCCGCTCTGAGCGATGGCCCCATGCGCTTCATCTGGGTCGGTGACGGCGATAATCCTATTAGCGCATCGATAAGTGCATCGTTGCCGCCAAATATGGAAATTACCGGCTGGCTGAAGCGCTCCGAGGTGCTGCGGGTAGTGTCGGGTTGCCATGTTTACATGCAAACTTCCCTATGGGAAGGGCTACCGCTCGCGATGCTGGAGGCTATGGCACTCGGTTTGCCGGTGCTGGCCTACCCGGCGATCGGCAACAGCGAGCTTGTGATTGAAGGTGCCAACGGCTATCTCTGTCCCGACGCTGGTAGCTTCATTAAGCATCTGGCCGCCTTCGATTGCGACCGCGCAGCACTCATGCGTATGGGCGAAGCATCAAGGTGTCACGCCATTGAGAACCACGCCGTGGACCGCATCGCCCAGCGTTGGCTGAGCCTGTACCGTCACTATGAACGCTACCGCACGCATGGGTGACAAGTTGTTGCTGGCAAGTTGTTGCTGGCAAGTTGTTGCTGAAAAAAGGTGGGAGTGCTGACACACATGGCATACGTATTTCCACCTCAACCGCAGCCTGCGGTGCCGGTGCTTGGTTGCGACGAGCTATTCCCGGTGCGACGAATCTTTTGCGTCGGCCAGAACTACGCCGCCCATGCGCGCGAGATGGGCGGTGATCCTGCACGCCAGCCGCCCTGCTTTTTCACCAAGCCGACGGACAGTATCGTAGCCGGCGGTGGTGCCGTGCCCTATCCGCCGGGCACTGCCAACCTTCACCATGAAATTGAACTGGTAATAGCGCTGGGCCGGGGCGGTTCCAATCTCGAGTCGAACCAAGCGCTGGATTATATATTCGGCTACGCCGCCGGATTGGACCTGACCCGGCGCGATCTCCAAAGCACAGCAAAGGCGGCAGGCCAGCCTTGGGACATGGCCAAGGGCTTTGACAATTCCGCGCCGCTCAGCGCCATTAGTCCGGCTGCTGGCACCATCCATCCGGTCAAAGGCGGCATCTGGCTGACGGTCAACGGCAAGCTCCGCCAGAACGGCGACATCGCCGACATGATCTGGACTATCCCGGAGATTATAGCCCATTTATCTCGCCTAGTCACACTGGCGGCTGGCGACCTGATCTTTACTGGCACGCCGTCTGGTGTTGGCGCGGTGGTTATCGGAGACAGGATAGAGGGAGTGATAGATGGCGTAGGCACGATTTCCGTCACCATTGTCTGAGAAATCAACATATTCATGACCATCAAAATCGCTACATGGAACATTAATTCGGTCCGCCTGCGCATAGATTTACTGATGCGGCTTATCGAAGAGACCGCTCCAGATGTTATCTGTCTCCAGGAGACCAAGGTGGTGGATGATGCTTTTCCACTCAAACCACTGGCCGAACGCGGATATCACTTCACCCACATCGACGGGCAAAAAAGTTACAACGGCGTTGCCATTCTTTCCCGGCTGCGACTCGACAAAATTGGGGTACATTCCTGGTGCGAACGTCGGGACTGCCGCCACATTTCCGCTGAGCTGCCGGGCGGCATCGAACTGCACTGCGTCTACATTCCATCGGGCGGTGATATTCCCGATCCGGGACTTAATGAAAAATTCGCCCACAAACTCCGGTTCCTCGACGAAATCACGGCTTGGTTTGCATCGGCACGCCGGCCGGAGCAGCCGATCATCATGGTCGGTGACTTCAATATCGCGCCATTAGAGGCCGATGTGTGGTCGCACCGGCTAATGCTTGATGTCGTCTCGCATACCCCGGTCGAGGTAGCGAAACTTGGTGCCTTGCAACGCTCGCTTGGTTGGACCGACTGCGGCCGGGCCATGATTCCCGCTAACCGGAAGCTTTATACGTGGTGGAGCTATCGGGCAAAGGATTGGAATACTTCGGATCGCGGCCGGCGACTCGACCACATCTGGCATACTCCCGGAATGGCTGGCACTCTGCGGGACTGTGCAACGCTACGATCCGCTCGTGGCTGGGAGCCCAAGCCCTCCGACCACGTCCCGGTGATCGCCGAACTGGATGTTTGATTTTTGGTGAAGTTTAGGCGGTTGATGACACCGCCCTTGTTTCGGGCTATCTTGCGGTCCGAAATATACTGTTGAGCACAGTCGGTTAAGCAAAGTCGGTTAAGCGGGGGGTGTCGCCGGTGTCCAAGCTTTCCTTTTCAAGAGAAAAGATTTCCATTCTGCTGCTTGAAGGCATTCACGACAGCGCGGTTGAACTGCTTCGCTCCCGTGGCTACAGCGGTATCGAAAGCCTGCCCGGCGCGCTTGACGACGACGTGCTGATCGAGAAAATCGCGCGGGCTCATATAGTCGGCATCCGATCGCGGTCCCAGCTTTCCCAGCGGGTGTTGGCTGCCGCGCCCCGCCTGTTTTGCATCGGTTGTTTTTGCATCGGCACCAATCAGGTCGATCTTAGCGCGGCACGACGGCAAGGTATTCCTGTGTTCAACGCGCCGCACTCAAATACCCGCTCGGTCGCGGAACTGGTGCTGGCTGAGATCGTTTTCCTGTTACGCGGCATCCACGAGCGTTCGGCTCAGGTCCATCGCGGCAAATGGCCCAAGAATGCCAAGGACGCATACGAAATGCGCGGTAAGACTCTCGGCATCGTTGGCTACGGCCATATCGGCAGTCAGCTTTCGGTACTGGCTGAGGCCATGGGTATGAGGGTTCGCTTTTACGACATCGTCCGCAAGCTGGCGCTCGGCAACGCGCAGCCTTGCCACACCCTTGATGAGTTGCTGCACGAATCCGACGTAGTGTCGCTGCATGTGCCCGACACCCTGGCCACTCGCGGTATGATCGGACCGGCACAGCTACGCCTGATGAAGCCACGCTCCTACCTGATCAATGCCTCGCGGGGGACAGTCGCGGACATTGAGGCGCTGGCCCAAGCCTTGCGCGCCAAGCACCTGCTGGGTGCCGCTGTCGACGTCTTTCCCGACGAGCCGGCCAGCAACAACGATGAATTCATTAGTCCGCTGCGCGGCATGGACAATGTCATCCTTACCCCGCATATCGGCGGCAGCACCCTTGAGGCGCAGGCCAATATCGGCCTGGAAGTAGCCGACAAGATGATCGAGTACAGCGACAACGGCTCAACCCTTGGTGCCGTCAACTTTCCACAGGTGGCGTTGCCGACTCGGGAACTCGCCACCGGTACCCGCTTCCTGCACATCCACCGCAACGTTCCCGGTGTTTTAAAGCGAATCAACGAAGTATTCGCTGCACGTGACGTCAACATCTCGGCCCAGTACCTACAAACCGATGCCGAGGTTGGCTATGTCGTGGTAGACGTGGACGGTGCGGCCGGGCAAGACGAGGTCCGCGAGGAATTGCGCGGCATCGAAGGCACCATCAGGGTAAGGTTCTTGTATTGAACCAACCGCTAAATCTGCGAGACCATGCAACCATGTAACCGGTGTTTCAGTGGACGCTTACCGGTTCCATCTCGTGCTGGCGTATAGAGGCGAAGGCCGCCGCGCGGCACGCAGCCAAAGACAGTGGAGTCCCGTCGGCGGCATGGATGGCGTAGGAGGGGGAACCATCAACCACCACCGGCTTGACATAGGCAACCAAATCAACGCCAAAACTGGCGAAATCCTTGGACGACAAGGGACCTTCTTTGTTTATGTGCTGACTTGCGTTCATGGTGGCTTCTCGCGAGTCTTTCAGGGCGAAGGGTAAACTGCAGACGACACTCCCCGAATGATCGCGCACCAGACGGGGCCACGTCAACGCCGCATCCATGCGGGATGAACTTATTGCAATCATTAGATGGGACATATTAACGACACGTCAAGGCCATCGAATTTTACGTAAATCAGGACAAGCCGCATTGATGGAGCTGCCATAACAAACCTGTGCTGGATACCGGTCCAGATATTTGCTATAAATGCTGGAGGTGACGTAAGGTATCAGCAAAGGTATCGGCAAGTTCGGCAAATAACATCCCAAGCTGACCGCCCGGAGGCTTTCAAGCATGCAGAAATTTACAAAGTTGTGTGGGGTAGCTGTTCCGCTATCGATGATCAATGTAGATACTGATATGATCATACCAAAGCAGTTTCTCAAGACCATAAAGCGCACCGGACTTGGTCAAAATCTATTCAATGAGATGCGCTATCGATGTGATGGAAGTGAAATTCCAGAGTTTATGCTCAATCGCCCCATGTACAGACATGGCTGCATCCTGGTTACTGGAGAGAATTTTGGTTGTGGTTCATCGCGAGAACATGCACCTTGGGCCCTTCTTGATTTCGGCATCCGCTGCATCATTGCCCCTTCCTTCGCCGACATCTTTTATAATAACTGTTTCAAGAACGGCATCCTGCCAATTGCGCTCCCGCGAGAGCAGGTCGCCCTACTGATGGACGGTGCGGAACGTGGGTCCAATGCCTTGGTCACGATTGATCTGGAAACGCAGGAAATAACCGGCCCTGACGGCGAAATTGTTCGATTCGAAATCGATCCGTTCCGCCGCCATTGCCTTCTCAATGGATTGGACGATATTGGCCTTACGCTGCAACACACGTCGGCCATTAGCTCGTTCGAAACAACCCAAAGGGGGGGGCAGCCCTGGCTGTGGTCGTAGGTTAAGTTATGGTTGGAACGGGTTGTGATGCCTTCGGCCATGTGCCGAATCTCATTCGGTTTAGGATTGAAATTTCCACTGGAGTTTGCACGTCATGTCCGCAAATAGAAAACTTCTGTTTCTGCCAGGGGACGGAATAGGACCGGAAGTCATGCGGCAGGTACGCCGCGTCGTTGACTGGCTGGGCCGTCGTCGCGGCATCACCTTCGAGGTCAGAGAAGGGCTGGTTGGCGGCTGTGCCATCGATGCCCATGGAGTCCCCCTGACCGACGCCACTTTAGCCGACGCAAAGGCCGCCGATGCGGTAATGCTTGGTGCCGTCGGTGGTCCGAAATGGGATAAAATTGAGTTTGAACGCCGTCCCGAAGCCGGGCTGCTGCGCCTGCGCAAGGAACTGGAGTTATTCGCCAATCTGCGTCCGGCCGTGGTGCTCGATGCCTTGGTTGACGCCTCGCCGCTCAAGGCCGACATCGTCAAAGGCCTCGATATTGTGATCGTTCGCGAACTTACCGGGGGCATCTATTTCGGCGAACCTCGCGGCATCAGGGAGATTGGCAATGGCGTCCGCGAGGGTGTCAATACCCAGGTTTACAACTCCACTGAGATAAGGCGAGTAGCCCGCGTTGCTTTCGAGCTGGCACGCAAGCGCGGTAAACGGCTTTGTTCCGTGGACAAGGCTAACGTAATGGAAACCGGCCTGTTATGGCGTGAAGAAGTAACGGCGCTACACGCCGCCGAGTTCGGGGATGTCGAGCTTAGCCACATGTATGCCGACAACTGCGCTATGCAGTTGATTCGCAATCCCAGGCAGTTTGATGTTATAGTTACCGACAATCTATTCGGTGACATGCTCTCTGACGAGGCATCGATGCTGACTGGCTCGCTCGGTATGCTTCCATCAGCTTCGCTTGGCGCCCCTGATGCTACCGGTCGCAGGCACGCTCTCTATGAGCCGGTCCATGGCTCGGCCCCCGATATTGCTGGCCGCGACATTGCCAATCCTGTGGCCTCCATATTCAGTTTCGCCATGTGCTTACGCTATTCTTTTGACTTAACCGTTGAAGCCGACATGATTGAAAGTGCGGTGGCTAGTGTCCTTAAGGGTGGTATGCGTACATTGGACATTATGGCACCTGGCATGGCACGTTGCTCGACTATCGTAATGGGCGACTCGATAACCAGGGCGTTGGACAAACAGCATAAACTGTCAACGGTCGCCTAAGCAAACTGGCCCAAGGGAGTCGCGCGCGCTTACATGACGGAGGGAGGTGCCCACCCCCTCCTCATTCTTTTTGTTTATAAGGAACCAACTGCAGGCCGCAACGCCATGAAACCCTTGTTAATCCCCTATCCCGTGGTGATATCGGGCTACGTCCGCTCCCCCTTTACCCCGGCTGCGAAAGGCGCGCTGGCTCGTATCCGTCCCGACGATTTAGCGGCGAGCGTGGTGCGCGAGTTGGTGCGCCGAACCGGGGTGCCACTATCCGACATTGAGGACCTGATCGTCGGCTGCGCCTTTCCCGAGGGCGAACAGGGACTCAACGTCGCCCGCACTATCGGCTTATTGGCCGGACTTCCGCTAACCATTGCCGCGACTACCGTTAATCGCTACTGCGGCTCCTCGATGCAGGCCATTCACATGGCGGCCGGAGCCATCCAATGCAATGCAGGTGAGGTATTCATCTGCGCTGGCGTCGAATCGATGTCGCGGGTACCGGTCATGGGCTTCAATCCGATGCCGCATCCCAGGCTTGCCCGCGATTTTCCTGCCGCCTACCAGTCAATGGGCTGTACTGCGGAGGCGCTGGCGCGGAGTCACGACATTTCACGCCCGAGCCAGGAGGCTTTCGCGGCGCGCTCCCAGGCCAAAGCCGCAGCTGCCCAGTCAGACGGCCGCTTCAAGGATGAAATCATCGCCGTGATGGGCACCGAGAACGAATTGGTGGCGGAGGATGGCTGCATTCGGCCCGACACCAGCCTCGCTGGACTTGCCTTGCTGGCCCCGGCCTTCGAGGCTGCTGGCACAGTGACTGCCGGTACCACTTCACCATTGACAGACGGCGCGGCGGCGGTGCTGGTGACCAGCGAAGCCTACGCCCGCGCCCATGCCCTGCCCATGCTGGCCCGACTGCGTTCCTTTGCTGTTGCCGGGTGTGAGCCGGGAATGATGGGCATCGGGCCGGTGCCGGCCGCGAGCAAGGCGTTGGCCAGGGCTGGCCTAACCCTCGCCGACATAGATATCATTGAACTCAACGAAGCCTTCGCGGCGCAAGTATTAGCCTGCATTAAGGACATGGCACTCGATCCAACACGGCTTAACCTTGACGGCGGAGCCATCGCGCTCGGCCATCCCATGGGGGCCACCGGGGCTCGCATTACCGGCAAGGCAGCTTTATTGCTACAGCGGGAGGGCAAGCGATTTGCCTTGGCCACCCAGTGCATCGGTGGCGGTCAGGGCATCGCGACGGTTCTTGAGGCAATATAGGCCGAGGGATACGAGGCATGGACATTCGCCAAGCGGCAGTAATCGGCGCAGGTGTTATGGGCAGCGGCATTGCCGCCCACATTGCTAATGCCGGCGTGCCGGTGCTGCTGCTCGACGTTATACCGGGAGCGGCGGCGGCTGCACTCCGACGCATGGGGCGTGCCGACCCGGCTCCTTTCATGACGCCCCATGCCGCCTTACTGGTTACTCCGGGCGACTTGCCCGATGCGCTACAGCAATTGAGCGAGACTGACTGGATCATTGAGGCGGTGGTCGAAGATGTCGTCATCAAGACCGCCCTCTATCGCCAAATCGATTTAGTACGCAAGCCGGGCTCGGCAGTGTCGTCCAACACCTCGACCATCCCGCTAGCCACACTGACGGCGTCCCAAAGCGAGAACTTTGCCCGCGACTTCCTGATTACCCATTTTTTCAACCCGCCCCGATACATGCGCTTGCTAGAGCTAGTGGCGGGGCCGAGGTCACGGCCCGAGATGGTGGCGACCATCGCCGATTTTGCTGACCGGCGGCTGGGCAAGGGTGTGGTGCCGTGCCGCGATACTCCGGGCTTCATCGCCAACAGGATCGGAGCCTTCTGGTTGCTGGCGGCGATCAACGCCGCATTCGACCTCGGCCTGACCATTGAAGAGGCCGACTCGGTGTGTGGCAAACCGATGGGCCTGCCCAAAACCGGCATATTCGGCTTGCTGGATCTAGTCGGACTTGATCTGGTGCCACAAATCAGCCGCAGCTTACTGGCGACACTGCCGGCCGACGATCCTTTTCGCGCGTTAAATCGTGAACTCCCGTTGATCACGCGAATGATCAAGGACGGCTTCACCGGCCGCAAGGGTCGGGGGGGCTTTTACCGACTCGACAACCGGGCGGACGGCTCGCGGGTCAAGCTGGCGGTCGATCTGCCAACCGGCGCAATGCGGCGCTCGGAGAGGGCGGCGCTAGACAGTGTAGAGGCGGCGCGGGGTAGCCTGCGCGCCCTTTTTGAGCATAAGGACCGTGGCGGCGCCTATGCCCGCGCCGTCATGCTGCCAACATTGGCCTACGCTGCCTCGCTGGTGCCCGAGATTGCCGACAGTATTGAGGCGGTCGATCGCGCCTTGCGTCTTGGCTATAATTGGAAGCATGGGCCGTTCGAGCTGATCGACCAACTTGGCGGCGCTTGGTTTTCTGACCAACTGGCCGCAGCGGGGCACCAACCGCCAAGATTATTGGAGCTTGCCGCCGGTCGCCCATTCTATCGAACCGAAAATGGACGAATTGAGCATCTGAGCTGTGACGGCCATTACCTGCCACTGGTACGGGAACCGGGAGTTTTGTTGCTAGCTGACATCAAGCAAGTAGCACAAGCAATCGAGCGCAACTCATCGGCGGCGCTGTGGGACATAGGCGACGGCGCGCTTTGCCTTGAATTCACCGCCAAGATGAATACGCTTGACCCTCATGTATTCGCCATGATCCACACCGCCATCGCGTTGATTGGCGATGGACATGGAGCATGGAAGGCGTTGGTCATCTACAATGAGGGCGAGAATTTCTCGGTTGGTGCTAATCTTGGTCTCGCCATGTTCCTTTATAATGTTGGACTTTGGGACCAGATCCGCGAGCGCGTCGCCGACGGCCAGCGCAGCTACATATCCTTGCGCGACGCTCCGTTCCCCGTGGTGGCCGCGCCATCGGGGTTAGCGCTTGGCGGTGGCTGCGAGATTTTGCTTCACAGCGACGCGGTCCAGGCCCACGCCGAAAGCTATATTGGACTGGTCGAGGTTGGGGTTGGCGTACTGCCGGCTTGGGGCGGCTGCAAGGAATTGTTGATTCGCCACAGCCTTGATCCCAAGCGCCCGGGCGGACCGCTGCCAGCGATTGCGCGAGCCTTCGAGACCATCGCGCAAGCCAAAATCGCTAAATCGGCGTTCGATGCCCGGAACCTTAAATTCCTGCGGCAGAGCGACGGCATAACCATGAACCGCGAGCGTCTGCTCTTTGATGCCAAGGCCAAGGCTCTGAATTTGGCCCGTGATTACCATTCTCCGGGTCCGCCGCGCCCATTGTCGCTGCCGGGTCCAACCGGCAGAGTGGCGCTTGAACTAATTGTAGAAAGCTTGCGACTCCAGGGCAAGGCGACAGCGCACGATGTAACGGTATCGAAAGCGGTTGCTACCATCCTCACCGGCGGTAACACCGATATCACCGAGTCGGTGAGCGAAAACGACCTGCTGGCCCTCGAGCTTGACGGTTTCATGGCCCTGGTCCGTACACCGGAAACCCTTTCGCGCATTGAGCATATGCTTACCACCGGCAAGCCGTTGCGCAACTGAAAGCGTCACCGACATTAGGGGGGAGGCACCATGCCGAGCTATCGCGCGCCTTTGGACGACATCAGCTTCGTGCTGTTAGACCTACTCGGGGTAGCCCAACTGGCTGATCTGCCAGGGTACGAAGAGGCAACACCTGACCTGATCCTTCAGATCATCGGCGAGGGTGCCCGTGTCGCCGAAGAGGTGCTATTTCCACTCAACCAGAGCGGCGACGCCGAAGGGTGCAGCTTCGACCAAGGAGTCGTCACCACGCCCACCGGCTTTCGCGAGGCCTACAAGGCTTTCGCTGCGGGTGGCTGGACAGGGCTGGCCTGCGACCCCGCTTATGGTGGCCAGGGTCTGCCGGAACTGCTTAATTTTGTTTTGGAGGAGATGATTTGTTCGGCCAACCTCTCGTTTGGCATCTATCCCGGTCTGTCGCGAGGGGTCCACAACGCTCTCAAGCTGCATGGTGATGAAGCCCTGAAACGCCGCTACCTGCCGCGCCTTATAGATGGTTCGTGGTCGGGCACCATGTGCCTGACCGAGCCTAACGCCGGCACCGATCTCGGTCAAGTCCGCACCCACGCCACGCCAGTTTCCGATAGTACTGGTAACAGTACTGGCGAATACCGGATAAGCGGAACCAAAATATTCATTTCGGCCGGCGAGCATGACCTCACCACCAATATCATACATTTGGTGCTGGCCCGACTGCCAGCCGCTCCCGATGGCATTCGCGGCATCAGCCTGTTCATTGTACCCAAGCTGTTACCCACCGACGACTTGGGCGGCTTAGGCGCACGCAACGGTGTGACTTGCGGTGGCATTGAACACAAGATGGGGATTCGCGCTTCGGCTACCTGTGTTATCAACTTCGACGGCGCCATCGGCTGGCTGGTCGGCGAGCCCAATAAGGGTATGCGGGCCATGTTCACCATGATGAACGCGGCCCGTCTCGCGGTCGGCATCCAGGGGCTTGGGCTGGCCGAGGTTGCACATCAAAACGCCATGATCTACGCCAGTGAGCGGCTCCAGGGCCGGGCGCTTGGGGGGGCTAAATTTCCCGAGCGCTGCGCCGATCCACTTGTAGTGCATCCCGACATTCGCCGCATGTTGCTGACGCAAAAGGCATATATTGAGGGCGGGCGGGCTTTGGCCTATTGGATCGGCATCAGCATCGACCGCGCCGAGCACCATCCCGAGGCCAATGAGCGCGAGGCAGCAGGCGACCTAGTCGCCCTGATGACGCCAGTGGTAAAGGCCCTGATGACTGATATCGGCTTCGAGGTGGCCAACCTAGCGGTGCAGATCTATGGCGGTCACGGGTATATCCGCGACAACGGTATCGAGCAATATGTCCGCGACGCCCGCATTACCCAGCTTTATGAAGGTGCCAACGGCATCCAGGCATTGGACTTAGTCGGACGCAAGCTGCCGCAGACCATGGGCAGGCTGCTTCGCCGCTTCTTTCACCCGGTGGCCGCCGAACTGGAGGCGCTTGGGGGCACCGACGATCAGGTCATGGCCGAGCTGGCAAAGCCATTGGCCAAGGCCTTCGGCCGACTCCAGACCGCGACCATCACCATTGCCTTCAAGGGCTTGGCCGACCCAAATGAAGCCGCCGCCGCTGCCACCGACTATTTGCGCCTGTTTGGCCTAGTAGCGCTGGGAGTGATGTGGCTGCGCATGGCCCAAGTGGCCCGCCTCCGCCCCGATCATCCGCTTGCCGCCAGTAAATTGGCAACAGCGCGGTTTTACATGACCAAGCTGCTTCCCCAGACCAGCTCTTTGTTTTCCGCTATCATGGCCGGTGCCGCCCCCCTAAACCACCCCGACTTGTGATCAATTTTAATGGCTTTCATGGCGTTGGTGCTAGGCGGCGACTGCCGCAGCCTAGCCACATGGCGCGAAGGCAAGCCCGCGTGCAGTGAGCAATACAGGGCATGTTTTTGCCAGTGACTGCATAATATTAATAAATGATTAAGTTGCATCTAGATAATGCCGCGTGATTTTGTCGCTGTGCTAAAAACATAGCAGACATCAGCAACCTGAATATATTGAAGTCTTGTTTTATATTGCAATTGTTGCGGTACAGCATTAAGTTTGCGTGTACATCTTTTTACCGGGGAGATATGTTATGGCTTCCTTAAATGCTGGAAAATCAGTTAGAAACTACACCTTATGCAATTCTGAGGATCAGTTTCTGACTAACTGCCTAACCATCAAAGGGGTCGGACTGTGGGCTGCAGACTTACTCGGGATGGGCGGGAGCGTGGCAGCGGATTATGCCCATAGCTTGGTTGTGGACGTCATTGATCATGGAGGTTTGGATGATATTGGTCGAAAGATCCATGCTGATTTTCAGGAATGGGGCATAGAAGTCAGTGATCATCGTATTGGCCAAGCTTTTGTACATCATAAGGAAATAGCAGAGCGGATCGTTGCGCTTCGGTGTTTGAAAATGAATGCGGCTGTTGAAGAAAGATGGGATCGTAGAGTACGCACAAGGAACGCTAGGCCACCAGTAATCATGTCAGAAACAGAAACGGAACCATTGCTCGATGGCTTTCTGGGGCTATTGTCAAGCTTGAACAACTCACCCAGAGATCACCGTCCGACAGGACCAACCATTTAGTTACCGTACACTTTTCGTTTGCTATGGCTTATTAAACCGCATCCTACATGGTTAAGGTTGGGCTAAGTTCGTTGCCCCACCTTCAAACGTAGGTCGAGAGCATCGCCAGGCAGAGTTGACCAAAACCAACAAAGCCTAGACGTGGTCGGTGCGGTGGTCGCAGGTCGACCGGCCAAACAGTACCGGTCGATCAAGGTTGGCGAATCACTCAGGGCCTTCGGTGCCCTTTGGGCGGCTGCGGTGATACTTTTCAGCAACCACTTGCGACTTGCCTTGCCACCATGCACCGGCCATCATGTCGGCTGACCTTGACCGAAACATTGTCGCAGGGAATCGGCCAACGATATTTTAAAAATAATTTTGTATTATAATTAACATATTGAGCGTATGTTAAAAAAGTAGGTTCCTTTGATAATACCGCAGCTTTTCTTTATGTTAAGTAAAAGCGGCATTGATACGGAGTTCGAACATGATCATTAAGCCATTTCATAAACCAACTATAGGCCAAATCATAGGCACAGACACGATTGTTGTTGAAGTGAATCGGCAGGAACACATACTAAAAACTGGTGCTCTTCAAGCAGCTATCTTCAACAGCGCCAAT
>SESH01015761.1_pt1 | contig 24096 bp, 21 predicted proteins | sample 3171561 | NCBI WGS metagenome assembly SESH01 (sample SAMN10866947, study PRJNA518727) | freshwater metagenome | biome: subpolar coniferous forest; feature: holomictic lake; material: water; isolation source: holomictic Lake 442 2011 16.5 m and 2014 13 m | place: Canada: near Kenora, Ontario
TTTTAGAATAAGATGGGAGTAGAATACTAACCCCTACAAAACCAGCCATTATATACCAACAAAACCGACTTCTAAATTTTAACCTATAATAACCAACACTTCGTTTACTGATGATGCTGTGACCATGTCGCTATCTGAAAAAATGCTTGCCATTGAAATTGAAAATGGGTGTCTAAAACTAACGAAACGCGCAATTCCATTGCCCTCTGCGAACCAGGTGTTAATTAAAGTCTCGGCTGCCGGTGTCAATCGCCCCGACATAATGCAACGTCAGGGACTTTATCCTGCCCCCGTTGGTGCCTCAGACATTCCTGGGCTTGAAGTTTCCGGGATCATTATTTCCATGGGTAAAAATGTCAGTCACGTTAACATAGACGACCAAGTCTGTGCGCTGGTCACTGGCGGCGGCTATGCCCAATACTGCCTTGCGTCAGCCGCCTTGTGCCTGCCTCTACCAGAAAAGCTGACTTTTATTCAGGCTGCCGCACTGCCAGAGACATTTTTTACCGTCTGGAGTAACATCTTTGATCGCGCACACCTACTTCCCGGCGAAACACTGCTGGTGCATGGCGGAACTAGCGGCATTGGTACAACCGCAATACAATTGGGCAAAGCTTTTAATGCGAAAGTTATTGTAACTGCAGGCTCATCTACCAAATGCCAATTTTGCCTGGAATTAGGGGCTGATGCCGCCATCAATTATAAAGAAGTAGACTTTGTTGAAGAAATCAAAACACTAACCGACAACAAAGGCGTCAATGTTATTCTAGATATGATAGGCGGCGACTATTTTCCTCGCAACCTGAAGTGCCTGGCTATGGATGCTCGACTTGTACAAATCGCACTTCAAAATGGCACTAATACAGAACTAAATCTGCTACCAGTTATGCTTAAACGGCTTACACTTACCGGCTCTACCTTACGAGCCCGGGACGATAATTTCAAAACTGCAATTGCCAAAAAGTTACAAAAACACGTTTGGCCTTTATTGTCATCAGGTAAAATAAAACCGGTAATTAATACAACCTTTGCGCTGAGCGATGCAGCTAAAGCCCATCAACTCATGGAAAGCAGCCAGCACATCGGCAAAATCATCTTAACGGTATGAAACTATGACTTACACCACACTCATTTCCACAACTACACTTCAGCAACAACTGGATAATTCTGATTGGATTATTATTGATTGCCGCTTTTCCCTGGCCGACGGTAAGCTTGGCCACCAAGCCTATCGACATGGACATATCCCAAAAGCCCGTTATGCTCATCTGGATAAAGACCTATCCTCAAGAATAACTGATTTTACCGGTCGCCATCCCTTGCCGGATTTCGGTTTATTGACAAAAAAACTGGGTGACTGGGGCGTCAGCAATACAACGCAAGTTATTATTTATGATGATGCGGGCGGAGCATTTGCAGGGCGTCTCTGGTGGCTATTACGATGTCTGGGGCATGACAAAGTTGCGGTATTGGATGGTGGTTTTAAACACTGGCAAACACAGGGACTGCCAGTCACCACAGTCTTGCCCATGCTAAAACCGGCTTGCTTCAGACCTTATCTTAATAATTCCGAGTGGCTCAATGCGACACAGGTACAAAACAATCTAGCCCAAAAAACCATGTGCTTAATCGATGCCAGAACACCGGAACGTTATCTTGGCGAACAAGAACCGATTGATCCTGTTGCAGGACACATACCCTATGCTGTAAACCGGGCTTTTCCATTAAACCTAGATAATACCGGTCTATTTTTAACGTCGGACCAATTATACAAACAATTTAAACAGTTAATCGGTAAAATCGCACCAGAACAAGTCGTGCATTATTGCGGTTCAGGCGTTACCGCCTGCCATAATATATTGGCCATGGAACATGCAGGATTAATCGGCTCGAAACTTTATGCTGGTTCCTGGAGCGAATGGATCAGAAACACGAACAGAACAGTTGTAAGGGACAATTCATAAGCAATTTTACGACAATAGACATCTTTCTATCTGCTGTCGCAACCCCAATAAACAATTTACGTCACTAAATTACATGTACGCGAATTCTTGTATTTGCTCCGATAAAGATTTTTGACCAGTCTTCACCCCTTACATAGGCAGTTGATAGGCTTAATGAAAACAAGCTGTTTTGATAATGACTTAATTTTAGACCTTGTCTTCTGCCGAAAGTAGTTGCCTTTTCTTTAATCGATAGTATCGGATTATGATGAGTGCCACTCCTAAAAAAAGTCCATACGCAAAAAACTCCTTGTACAAACATCTCACTCACTCCAGAATCAGATCATAATTTAACAATAGGATTTATTTATGGCGCGTACCCTGCTGGTCGTTGATGATTTGTCTGACTGGAATCCCTATTATCCCAGTGATCAGGTCATCACTTTTGAGACCTATCTTGCCACCGAGCAAGGTGATTCGCCTCAGCGTGTCCGCATTATTAATCTATGTAGCAGTTTTCGTTATCTTGCTGACGGTTATTATTGCTCATTGCTGGCCGAAGCACGTGGCCATCACGTTATTCCTTCGGTAAAGGTACTTAATGATCTTGGCAAAAAAGAGCTGTACCGATTACAGCTCGAAGATTTATCCCAAACCCTGACTCGCGCCTTTAGATGTTCTGATCATGGCAAGGAAATAACTTTGATGAGTTATTTCGGCACCACGCAAGATCCGGCATTTGGTGAACTAGCCAGACTGTTGTTTGAACGATTCTCCTGCCCCATTCTGGAAATAAAGCTATGTTACCGACAACAATGGGAAATTGTGGACTTGAATGCGGTATCGCACCGAAATCTAGACGACGCGATGCAAACTATTTTTGCCGATGCACTGGATAAATTTAGCACCAAAGTTTGGCGCAAAGGACGAACCCGAAAAGCGGCGCGGTTTGATTTGGCAATTTTGATTAATCCCGAAGAACAACTACCGCCGAGTAACCGTGGCGCCCTCAAAAAGTTTATTAAAATGGGCAGACAACTGGGCATTGAAATAGAACTGATTACCCAGCAACACTATGTGCGCTTACCTGAGTTTGATGGCTTGTTCATACGCGAAACCACAGGCATCGATCATCATACATATCGTTTTGCAAAAAAAGCCGAGGCTGAGGGACTGATTGTTATCGACGATCCGACCTCGATGTTGCGGTGTACCAATAAAGTGTATCTTGCCGATTTGTTTAGGACACATCGTGTACCTACTCCTAAAACCTGGATTCTACACAAAGATAACAACGCCCACCTAGATAGAGTAGAGGCGGAAGCCGGTTTTCCTGTGGTAATAAAAATTCCGGACGGTTCATTCTCACGCGGCATTGTAAAGGTAGATAACCGACTGGAGTTAAACCTCAAAGTTGCAGAACTGTTTCAAAAATCTGCATTGCTACTGGCACAGGAATTTCTTTATACTGATTTTGACTGGCGTATCGGCATTTTCAATAACAAAGCTTTATATGCCTGTCGTTATTACATGGTAAAGAATCACTGGCAGATTTATCGTCATGGCGAAAGTCGAACCGATAGCGGCAACTTTGCCACCCTGCCAACCTTTGAAGTTCCCAAAGCAGTGCTGGAAGCTGCCTTAAAAGCAACCCAGCCAATTGGCAACGGATTATATGGTGTTGATGTCAAAGAAAAAAATGGCAAAGGCTATGTCATTGAAGTCAATGACAATCCCAACATTGATAGCGGCATCGAAGACAAATATCTGGGTGATGAGCTATATCGTTTAATAATGTCTGAATTACTGAGACGGATGGAGAATCGGAGTAAGGGAGTGTTAACACTTTAATTTTTTGGCATACCTTTACCCTAATAATTGCACCTTCTCGAGTTACTGCGTAACATCAGCCCAATATACAAATCAAATAACTACTTCATGCTAGTCACTTTAGTCCGCGTCTCCATCCGTTTTTACGGTATCGTCATTGCACTTGCCATATTAATTCTAATCTATGGTAGCTATCGTTTTGCTACCGCCGGCCTGGATATTTTCCCCGAATTTTCACCCAAACAAGTCATCATTCAGACCGAAGCGACAGGCCTGTCATCCGAGCAGGTTGAGGTGTTGGTAACCCAGCAAATCGAAATGACCATTAGCGGCCTGATTGGCATGAAATCGGTACGTTCAGAATCCATCCAGGGACTATCGATTATTATCGCGACCTTTGTCGAGAACAGCGAGGTCTATCGCAATCGCCAATTGATCAGTGAACGGCTAACCAGTTTGTCGGGGCAACTGCCGCAAGGCATTACGCCGATTTTGATACCACTGTCTTCGTCTTCCGCAACCGTATTAACCATCGGTTTAAGCAAGGAAAATGTGCCCAACTTAATGGCTTTGCGCAGCCTGGTTGACTGGACGATAGTGCCACGCTTGCGTGCGGTGCCGGGCGTGGCAGATGTTAATGTCTTTGGTGGCGACATTCAGCAACTTCAAATTCAGGTTGATCCGCAACGTTTACATCGTTTTAATCTGACACTGGAAGATATTATTCAGGCTGCAGCCAAGGCCGGAACAATTCAGGGAGGCGGATTTATCGAAAACAGCAATCAACGTTTTACCTTACAACTAGCCGGACAACCGGCGACTCCTGAACAATTTGCTAAAATCCTGGTTAAACGGGATCAGGGGCGTAGCATAACGCTGGGCGAAGTCACAACAATTGACTATGCACCCGAGCCACCGATTGGCGCAGCCCAAATAATGGGCAAACCCGGCATTGTGATGATGGTGATTGGCCAATACGGCGCTAATACCTTATCAGTTTCGAGACAGGTGGAAGAAACGCTGAAAGAATTCGAGCCGCTCTTTGCCAAACAAGAAATCAGCTTTTACTCACACTTGTTTCGTCCGGCTGATTACATTGAAAAATCGTTAAGCAATTTGTCAGGACATTTATTGATTGGCGGCTTGTTCGTACTGATTATTCTGTATTTGTTTTTGTTTAATTTTCGTACCGCATTTATTTCCGCGCTAGCCATTCCGGTATCACTGATTGGTGCAGTGATTGTGTTGCTGGAAGCCGGAGTTAATCTAAATATAATGGTACTGGGCGGTCTCGCAATAGCCCTGGGTGAAGTGGTTGATGATGCGATTATCGACACTGAAAATATCTTCCGACGTTTGCGCGAAAATCGTTTATTGGCAAAACCAGAACCGGTTGCCAGCGTCGTTTACAGCGCGTCACTGGAAGTACGCAGCTCGGTAGTTTACGCCAGTTTTATTGTCGCACTGGTTTTTGTTCCATTATTGACGCTAAACGGAGTTGCCGGACGATTGTTTGCACCCTTGGGTTATTCGTATATTCTGGCGATTTTAATGTCGCTGCTGGTAGCTCTGACTTTAACGCCAGCCCTGTGTTATGTTTTACTCGGTAACACGGTGATAGGCAATGATGATCCGCCCTTGATCAGATGGCTCAAACCTATTTACAAACGGCTGCTTCGCGCGGTTTCCAAACAGTTTAAACCGATGATTACCGCCAGTATTGCTGTTTGCTTGGCAGGCTTGATGGCTTTTTTAAATCTCGACAGCAAATTTCTGCCCGAATTACGCGAAGGTCATTATATTATTCATACCAGCAGCATTCCCGGCACCTCGTTGCAGGAATCGATAAGAATCGGCAGCCAGTTAACCGAACAATTTATGGCAATTCCCGGCGTACAATCAGTCTCACAATGGGCTGGTCGCGCAGAGCGTGGCGCGGATACTTACGGTAGCCATTACAGCGAGTATGAAGTGCGACTGGAGTCAATGTCAGGTGCTGAACAGCAGCAAATAAAAGACCGGTTGCGGGAATTTCTGGTCGCATTTCCCGGGATTTTGTTTGAAGCCAATACTTTTCTAACGGAGCGGATTGATGAAACTATTTCCGGCTACACAGCCTCAGTTGTGGTTAATATTTACGGTAATGACCTGAATCTGCTGGATACCAAAGCCAAGGCGGTCTCGCGGATTATGAACGATGTTGCCGGAGCCACCGATGTGCAGTTACGCTCACCGCCCGGCACGCCGCTGTTGCAAATTGACCTGAGTCTTGATCAACTTAATTTCTGGGGTGTTTTACCAGCGCAGATTGTCGATACATTGCAGGCGGCTTACGAAACCCGGGTTGTCGGTAAAAACATTCAGGGCAATAAAATTTACAATGTCGCGGTGACCTTGACACCGGAACTTCGGCAGCAACCTGAATCAATCGCCAAGTTACCGATTAGAACGCAAGATGGAACGATGATAACTTTGGAGCAGGTTGCGGAAATCAGACACTCGGCCAGTCGTTATAATATTCTGCATCAAGGTTCACAGCGGCGGCAAACCGTTACCGGCAATGTGCTTGACCGGGATTTGGATGACTTTGTTGCAGAACTTAAAGCGCGGGTGTTAAAAGAGGTCTCTTTTTCGGCTGATATATATCCGGAATTTACCGGCGCGGCAGTTGAACAGGCACAGGCTCGTAAAGCATTGATTCTGCACTCCTTGTTGGCCGGAGTTGGCGTGCTGATTTTTATTTTTATCGCTATCGGCAGTATCCGCAACATGTTGCTGACACTTGCCAACTTACCTTTTGCACTGATCGGTGGAGTTGCTGCGGTGTTTTTAACCGGTGCCACCTTGTCAGTCGGTTCCATCGTGGGTTTTGTCACGCTGTTTGGTATTACCGTGCGCAACAGTATTATGTTGTTGTCGCACTATCGTTTTCTGGTTGAGGTCGAAGGCAAGTGTTGGCGCTTGGAAACTGCCATTCAGGGCGCTCTGGAGCGCTTACCATCCATCCTGATGACAGCATTGGTAACCGCCCTGGCCATGTTCCCGATTGCGTTCAATAGTGACAATCCGGGTCGTGAAATCATGGGTCCGATGGCCGCCATTATTATTGGCGGACTGGCTTCGTCAACGTTACTCAATTTATTATTATTGCCAGTCATCCTGTTGCGCTATGGAAAATTCAGAGGCATTAAGCAAGAAGTAGATAAATCACAAGAGGATTATTTATGTTAATTAACTGCATTGCTTACCAGGAAGGAAAAAAACTGAAAGATATTTCAATTGAGGAAATCAGTGATTATCTGATTATTCCAGGCTGTTTTGTCTGGGTTGCCTTACTGGATGCCGAACTTGCCGAACTTGAAAAAATGCGTGAGGAATTTAATCTTCATGAGCTTGCTGTAGAAGATGCCTGGCATAGTCATCAACGTCCCAAAATAGAAGAATATGGCGATTCGGTATTTGCCGTAATGCAATTAGTGGCAATGAATGACGACGAGTTAATCATCGGTGAGGTCGATGTTTTTGTCGGCACAAACTATGTGCTTTCGGTGCGAAACCGCAGCAAAGAAGACTTTTTGGGAGTTCGGGCGCGCTGCGAAAGAGAACCTAACTTATTAAGCCAAGGGTCTGGCTTTGTGTTTTATGCACTTATGGATGCTGTCGTTGATCGCTATTTTCCCGTATTGGATACACTTGAAACTGAATTGGAAAATATCGAAGAGCATATTTTCGTGAAAGGATCTGCACGCTCCAATATCGAGAGACTTTATCAACTGAAGCGCAAAGTCATGGCACTTAAACATGCAGTTGCCCCCTTGATGGAAGACGCTGGCAAATTACATCGGGGACAAGTACCCAACGTTTGCCTTAATACTCAGGAATATTTTCGCGATGTCTACGATCATCTTAGTCATATCAATGGTTCAATAGATAGAATTCGCGACACCATAGGAACTGCAATTCAGGTAAATTTATCGATGGTGACTATCGAGGAAAGTGAAGTAACCAAAAGACTTGCGGCCTGGGCCGGACTCTTCGCTATTGCGACGGCTTTCGCGGGAGTCTGGGGAATGAACTTTGAAAACATGCCGGAATTGCATTGGAAGTACGGTTATCCTGTAGCGTTGACCACCATTGTCCTGGTTTGCTGCATTTTATACCGCCGATTTAAAAAAGCGGGATGGCTTTAGCCCTTATTATTTTAAAAGCGGCTTTATCGCCAACGCTGCATTTTCACAATCTATTGCAGATTTTTCAACGCGTCTATGTAAAGAAAAGCTAATGCTTAAACCGTCAATATCACGGGAGGCATATTCATTCAGATCCGCGCATGTTTTTTGCATTTTTTGTTCAGCCAGTTTCAAAGCATCATGTTTGTTTTCTTCGCCACTTTCAACCAGCATTATGACTTCACTGCTCATTTGATTTTGTAAGCGAAATATTTCTTCCACATGGCTCTTAAAGTCCTCAAGTGACTGATGGTTTGCTCCATAACCACCAAAGAATGGAACACTACAGCCAGATATCAACAAAGTCATGACTGAAAAAACAAAACCTCGAACAATAACCTCCACCTTCGCATTTATCATTTAACTTTTTATACCACTTCTACAAGGCTCAATTGTTTAAGCTTCAATATACTACAAATCCAATCCAGTTGAGTACGAAAAGAAAGATATTGATTTATTTTGCAAGCATAAGGTACTGCATTTTTCAGCCCGGTTTTATTGTATTGCCAGCCTATTCTAGGTGTATACTTCGTCATCCTTTTTTTCATGAAAATATAACAATAACGGTATAAAACTGATGATTGAAAAGACTGCAAGCAAATACCTGCTTAACCTTGAAAAACACTTCGCCGCTGAAAATCCCGTATTACTGAAAGCATCAAAAGTCTTTCAGGAAATAGACCAAATTGAATATGAGTTAGGACTGATTGACCTAGAAGAAACCACTGCCAGTAAAAACTCCTGGTGGCCTATCATCACTTTGATAGGCGGCAATTCAACAGCCAAATCACGATTTATTAATAGCTACCTGGACTCGGACAATCAGTTTTCCGGAATTCAAACAGCCAGTCATAAATTTTCTGTCTTGCTACATAATAATCACGCCAGTCCATCGACTTTACCCGGAACTGCGTTGGATGTAGATCACCGTTTCCCGTTTTATCAAATTAGCAATAAAATCGAGCAACAACAGAAAGGTGAAGGTGATAGAATCAACTCTTATCTGGAATTAAAAACTATTAATTCAGACCACCTGAAAAGCAAGCTTTTTATCGATACGCCCAACATTAGCGCTGCTCCCTCTAACCCTATCATCTCCTTATTAGCGAAACATAGCATCGAAAACTCTGATCTAGTTTTGGTTTTTACCGATATTTTTGATTCAACTTCACCGTTGGTTGACGAGGTGATAGAGACAATTACTCTCCATCAGGATTCCAATAAATTCGTTTACCTTATTGACAAGCCTGCTGGCATGTTAAGTTCGCCTGGCAATAACGAAATCATTTCTTCATGGCAAAGAAAATTAGCCAGCTTGGGTTTAAATACCGGTCAATTCATTGTTTTACCCAGCCAGGAAACCCAAAACTCTCCTAATTTTAGTGAGATAGATCAGCGCATTATCAATGTAGGACATGATCGGACCTATCGCATATTGAACTCATTAGAAAAAAATGTTCGTCATATTAATGACGTAGTAATGCCGGAAGTAAAAAAAGCCATTGAGATATGGAAAGACCGCTCTACTTTTTCCAGCCTTATTGTGCTTGGATTTATAGCGACTCTCGCTGTTTTTGCAGAAATTGAAACCGGTATTCTGGAGCTTTTGATAGACCCAATTATTGGCCCCGTCATCCTTATCATAATAATAGCCATCATGGTTCCCTTACATATTCTGTTCAGCAAGGTTCAAGCAAGGGTCATCATCAATCAACTGAATGCCCGCCAAAAAGAACTTCATTTAATGGAAAATCTGGCCGGCATTTTTGAAAAAAACCTGACGTTTAATCGCATGCTTTTACCGATATCAGAACCCAAGGGCTGGAATAAAAAAACCAAACTTCGGCTGGCGCAAATATCCGCTAAAACCAAAGAACTGGTGCAGTTATTAAATGACAATTTCAGTACTTATGATGGATTTTCATTAATGGGGCAACCAGATTCAACTGACTTTAAATGATAAGCACGATACCCTAGGCAACTATGGATCATCTAAAACAGTATTTACCACTTTGCGGGTTAAAAACCAACCCGCTTGAACTGCCAAGATCAGTCGATTTTTTCAAACAAAATCTGTTGTTCTACTTTGTTGTCGAATATTTCATGCAGGCTAATATGACGGATGACCCTATCGAGGCATTCGTCGAAGTCAGTATGGCGGCTTTATTAACGCTTTTGTTTATAGGCATAATGTTGTTTTTTAACAAAACACTATATGCCTATGTGCAGGTTACTACAGCAATTATGTTTTGCACCAATATCGTTGCGTTGTTCATTGTGCCGGTATTGGTTTGGTTGACCGTAAGTGAAGATGCACCAAGTTATTATGTTTTGGCGTTACTTCTGTTGTGGAGCTATGTTTTGGTGACACATATTTTCAAACAAGTTCTGTCCGTTAACCTTTTCGCCAGTTCTATCATGTCTTTGTTCTATTTTATTGCGACTTATTTGGGCGCCTTTGCCTTAGGACAGTTAATGTAATAAATCAGCTACATTGCTACAAAATGATAATCTGATGTCATTATTTTGTAGCAAAAAATTGATTTATAAAGAAATTCTCGAAATTCCCACAGCCTTACGTAACTCCTGCATAAATGGCACACTCACCGCACGAGCCTTTTTTGCACCTTCCTGTAATTGCTCTTCGATATGTTCAGGTGCCTGCATCAATGCTTCGTAACGCTCTCTTGCAGGGGTGATGTGCTCATTAATATGCTCAAACAACACTTGCTTCATTTCGCCCCAGCCAATACCTGCGGCATAACGTTGACGTATTTCGGCAACTTCCGCTGACGTAGCAAAGGCTTGGTAAACACTGAATAAGGTACAACCTTCCGGATCTTTAGGCTCGCCCGGCTCCAATGAATTGGTTTTAATCTTGTTAATGAGCTTTCTTAATTTTTTTTCAGGTTCAAATAAGGGAATAGTGTTGTTATAGCTTTTGCTCATCTTTCGGCCGTCCAGACCCGCCAAGGTTGATGCATGCTCTTCAACGACCGCTTCCGGTAATGCAAAACGTTCACCATAAATGTGATTAAAACGACCCGCAATGTCTCTGGCCATTTCAATATGCTGAATCTGATCCTTACCAACCGGAACTTTATTGGCATTAAACATTAGAATATCAGCAGCCATTAACACCGGATAACTGAACAAGCCCATGGTAATACCTTTATCAGGATCATTCTCTCCGCCTTGCTCATTTTCTGCAACGGCTGCCTTATAGGCATGCGCCCTGTTCATCAAGCCTTTTGAAGCGACGCAGGTTAAAAGCCAGGAAAGCTCAAGGATCTCCGGCACATCAGACTGCCGATAAAAAACCGCATTCGACGTATCCAGGCCTAAAGCCAGCCAGGTCGCGGCAATCTCAAGACTGGATTGCCTGACTCGCTCGGGTTCCTGGCATTTAATCAGAGCATGATAATCGGCAAGAAAATAAAAAGGGGTGACATTGGCATCCTTGCTTACAGCAATAGCAGGTCTGATTGCGCCGACATAATTACCTAAATGCGGTGTACCTGTAGTTGTTATTCCAGTTAAAACGATGGCTTTTTTCATTATTAAAAATACTCGGAGGTCTGGTTGTTTTGATCATTAGGGTTGCACAATATTACATTGTCAGATTAATTTCCAGCTGTTGAAACTAATTCAGCAATTTGAGCTAGAGTCCTGAAAATGAGCTCATCAAGTAAATCATGCCCTACTATTATATTTTTTATAGTAAACTTGCCAGCTTGAGCCATACGACAGGCCAGTGATTGCAATCAAATTAAACTTATTTCGAGGACATAATATGTTGAATTATGATGAAAAACGTAGTTTTATTCGCATGGAAATAGACTGTGACATCACCTACAAACTTGCGGATTCAGATATATTGCATCCTGGTCGATGTTCGTCAATCAGTGGTGCCGGAGTTTCTTTTATTGCTGACCGTTTTTTTGAACTTGGCAAAGCGATGGAAATAAATGTTATTCCTAAAAGCACTGTTACTCCACCGATGACTGCATTTATTGAAGTAATCAGGTGTACCCAGCAAGACGAAAGCAGTTATGAAATTGCTGCGACCATAAAGAGTATAAAAGGGAGCTGAAGCTCCTGTCATTTTAAATTATTGAAAATTATGTTTACGATTACCAAAGAGGTCTATTTTTGTTACGGACACCGATTAATGAATCACCCCGGTAAATGTCGAAATCTACATGGTCATAGCGTTAAAGCTTCTATTTCCATAGAACAGGAACACCTGAACGAGCAAGGAATGGTTTGTGACTTTTCTGAAATAAGAGACTGTGTTGAGGCTTATATCGACCTTACGCTTGATCACAATTTCCTGTTACATAAAGATGACCCGATCATTCCTATGCTGATTGAAAACAAGGAGCGTTTTCTTGCACTTGACGAACATCCTACCGCCGAAGTCCTTAGTAAAATGATTTATCGGCATCTCAAGCAATCCGGTTTTAATGTAGCTCAAGTAGTTTTATGGGAAACTGCCAGCGCCCATGCCTGTTATCGTGAAAACTGACGGCCATCATGAGTTTTGTTAATCCGGTTAATAAATCAGTCTGCCTGGAACACGTGTGTGAATCAAATTACCAAAAACTTTTCAGGTTAATTCCGGACTTAATGGCGTTTAAAGATGCGGCAACCGGCTTTGCGCCACTCCATACTGCCTTGCATCTTGAAATCATCGAACGCACACCCTATACATTGACCCTGGAACTTAGTCATTGCTTCAAGAAAAGCAGCGAGGATTCATTGGCGCCTGCAGTAAAAATCAGAGTTTATCTGGATGCCCATCTAGCCGAAGTATTAAGTGATCATGCCCGAGAAGCAGTTACACAGGTCTTTAAAGACGCGAGCTTGAGTCGTGACATCATGAATTACAAATGGCGATTAAACTATTTCCTGCAAAAATGGCTGGACCATTGTTTAAAAAATGACTATTTGTTCAGTGCTAACTGAAATGAACTAAACACACTTTCTTGAATAATATGAGCACATATTGTAAAACTCATAATCTTAAAATTGTATGGCCACTTAAAACGCATATCAAGGATTGACATTAATATAAGCGCCCAATATAATTAACGGCTAGATAACACTCCCATTTAAATGGCGATGTAGCTCAGCTGGTTAGAGCACGGGATTCATAACCCCGGGGTCGGTGGTTCAAGTCCACCTATCGCCACCATATAAAACAAGCACTTAGGCACATGCCAAGTGCTTTTTTCATGTCTGAAATTTTAAATGGCACAATTTTGGCGCAGTTCAAAATAAGAAACCTACATTAACTGCAACAATTGCGGAATTTTCAATCCAAAAAAGCCAGTATTATTCCATTCCTGTTAAATGACTTTCAATATTTGCCACTAATCAGCGCCGAGCTTTCCAATAAAAAAATATGTTCAATATTATAGCGATTCTTTATTGGGATTTTTAACTCTCTTTTATTGTAAAACAGGCAAATTTTCAAAGCTGTTTTTCTCTTTAACTACTTACTTCCTATTATAAAATTTAACGATACCGGCACCTTAATAAATTGGCAATTAGATGATATTAATATTGTCGAGCCACTGCATAGCAAAGAAGGTGGTGGCTCTCGTGGTGGAGTCTATCTTTGTATACCTAATTTTGAGGAGTTATCTCCGCCCTTTAGTATTAAACACGGTGAATATAGAACAACTGCTTGCGATATTACGCTGCCACACGCAAAAAACCTTTCAGCTCCTGCCAAATATAACTGGGGAAGTGTTGAGGTTATTACAGATTGGGAAGAAATCGACGAACAAAATAGTAAAACACTTAAAGTGACCGTAACCATTCGTGCATTATCAGACACTGCCTGGATTCGACCAGGATTTCATCCCTATTTTTCGGTCACGCAAAACAGTTTTATTGAAATAGGGTCTACTCGGGTAGACATAGCATCACTGACGCACGATAGCATGCAAAGATATAACACTGCATCGTTATCCGAAGAAGTCAAACTCACAACAGACAAGTACACGGCATCAATGAATTGCAAGCTATCGCCAATCACTGAAAATCACGCTGTTGTCTTTGCTATGTGGAGTGATAAAAAGCATGAATATGTTTGTATAGAACCAGTAATCGGAAGTCAACTGGGCCAAGACGGCCTGCCGACGCCATTGACGCTGGTTAATAACGAAGAACTGGTCATGGAGTTTACGATAATTGCGACCAGAGCGGGTTTTGTGGACCCATCATGATTACTTCCCTGTTAGTTTGCAAAAAATGAGCATTAAGTTGTATTGGAATGAAAGAAATCAAGGGGCTCAATCATATGAAATTAAAAGAAAAAGACGTTGAATTTGGTCATTTATATTTGACCACTGCAAATCAATATCGTGCAGTGCTGGCGATGAAAGGTGAGTTTCTGATTTATGCGCCCAGTTTGGAAGGGACAGTGCCATTAAATCTGAATGCCACAAAAATGCCCTTTGAAAATATGCCGTTCAAGAAGTGCCAAATCGTAACCTTTGCCAAAAAGGATTATCAAGTATTTGACTTCAATGGTACTGAAGCTATCAAACATAAATTGAATGAATTGCAGTTAGCAGAAGTAATAGCGCAGTGTAATGCCAAGTCAGCTATTGCTGTTCTGTTAGCTGAATGATACAAATTATTGATTTTGCCTACGAGAAACTGGAATTTCACCTTGTCCAGGAGGCGACAATACTGCTTAGAGCCGCATCGACAGAGATAGCATAATGACACAACGCTCTATCAAAGATTAGCTAAACAATGCAAGTGTCTTTTGTAAAGTTGACCATATACCCCACGCAAGCGGGATGCTGACATAAAGCCAGAATAGTATTAATTTTAGCAACTCAGATTTTAAATTCTTCATGTTATCTTCCTGTGGCGGCGACTTGCGAGTTTTTTTATCATGATTTAATCATCTGAATGCGGAAAAATACCGTCAATCTCATCAAACTCATTATGTTTTATATGATGTTTTTGATGGACAGGGCGGATCATCAGATTGCATAAAGCACCCAAACTCAAAAGCCCTGCCATAATATACATGGTCACGCTGTAGGCATCTGCTTTAGCAACACCTTGTTCAATCTGAGCTTCGCGAATGTAATTAACTAACACTGGCCCTAGAACCCCCGCTGTTGCCCACGCAGTCAGTAATCGGCCGTGTATTCCGCCCACATATCGGGTGCCGAAAATATCTGCTAAATAAGCCGGTATGGTAGAAAAACCACCCCCATATATGCTTAAGATAAGCGCATACATCACTATAAATAAACCTACATTACCTGAGGCACCAATTGATGGCACAGAAGCATAAAGTCCAACACCTAAAATAAAGAAAATAAAGTAAGTGTTTTTTCGGCCAATAAAATCGGATGCAGACGACCAAAAGAATCGACCACCCATATTAAACAAACTTAGCAGCCCAACAAAGCCGGCGGCTGCAGGCGCTGTTATAGCTCCTTTAAATATCTCCTGGATCATGACCGAAGCCTGCCCTAAAACACCGATACCTGCAGTTACATTGAGGCAAAGAACCAGCCAAAGTAAATAAAATTGTGGAGTTTTTAATGCCTGGTCAATATGAACATGATGTTTGGTGATCATATCATTTTCAATAACAGGAGCAACCCAACCATCTGGTTGCCAATTTTCGGGAGGAATACGAATCGCAAGAGAACCGATCAGCATAGAGACAAAATACAGACATCCCAGTATGATAAAAGCTTCTATTACACCAACTGAGGCAGCTGATTTATAATGATCCATCAACAATATTGACAGGGGCGCACCAATCATTGCACCTCCTCCAAAGCCCATAATTGCCATACCAGTGGCCATGCCTCGACGATCGGGGAACCATTTGATCAAGGTTGAAACCGGTGAAACATAACCTAAACCCAAACCAATTCCACCTAAAACCCCATAACCTAAATAAACCAGCCATATTTGATGCAGAGACACACCTAAGGCTGAAACTAAAAACCCGCCACCAAAACAGCAAGCTGCTACGAACATAGTCAGTCTAGGACCTACTTTCTCCAACCATTTGCCACCAAAAGCAGCAGATAAACCTAAAAAAACGATGGCTAAACTAAAAATCCAGCCTAATGTAGTTAACTTCCAATCATCTGGTGCGGATGCGGTAATACCAATAACTCGTGATAGTGGATTATTAAAAACACTGAACGCGTAGGCCTGACCAATGCACAAATGAACGGCTAGGGCTGCAGGTGGAACCATCCAGCGATTATAGCCAGGCTCGGCAATAATGCGTTGCTTGGAAAAAAAATTTGACATCTAAAATCCCTAATTCGAATTGATTGTATATTTTACCGGTGCGGACCCGCAACTCTACTGAACTGTGTTTTTCAAAATCATAAAGAATATAACATCAGTAACACCGAAGCCTGAGAATGCTCCAAAAAACATCATGTACAAAGAGATAACTGGACACAAAAAATACCGCAGATTGCAAAGTTATTAAGGAACTTTACTACTTTGGTATTGTCACTTAACTAGTGAAGCTGTTGGAATAGTTAAGAGCTAACCTGACACCATCAAGTTACTCAGATAGTCATTTTTCCTGGCTAGATATTCATCAACAAACGCCTGCATCGGCAAAGCTTCATAAGCACTCGGCACACTGATCGCTAATTTTTTAAAGCCTGTTCCAACTATATCTTCGCCCGACTTGATCTGAAAGTGTAAAAAAGCGGTGGCACGTTTACCGTTGACTTCAATTTTCGGTTCCAACATTTCCACGAACGCATGCCGAAAATCAAGATGATGAAATGACAGTGTCATACTTTCGTATATCACCAGTGGCCGATTGATGTTAAACATAACATTTTCCTGGGCTAACAAGGGCACTAGTACATAAGGAAAATTTTGTCCTGAAAAAGCCACATAATCGCGTATAAAGCTTTCAATTAATGTTGAGTCCCGACTAATGTCTCCTAAACGTGCGACCTGCAAATAGGTTTTGCCCTGATTGTCGTTCACATCAATCTGCTCGGCATCGGTGTCTGGAAAATTCAAAAATACGTCATGTCCAACCATACCAGAAAAAATAAAGTGCATATTTTGGCTAAGGCCATATTTCTCCAATGCCAGAGAAAACAACAAATCGCCTGGTACGCAAAAACGCTTTGCATCAACATCGTGCAAAGGATTGAAGTCATGCGCAACTTCTTTGGCAAACATACTGGCTTGTTCGGAAGCAATACTGACACTGCCATCTTGAATACTGTAAAAATCTTTTAAAAACATATTGTTATTTACTAAGGTTGATGCAACCTTTAATTCTACCATAAGGCTTAATATGTTTCACTGAAGAGTCCTAGCCATATCGTTAGCCATTTGAACGATATGGCTCATAATAATAAAAAACATTATAAAATAATATCTTATAATATAATTGATGGGCATTTCCACCACTATGGCGGCCATACTGACTCATTATGATCCATCAATGCCGCTTTACTTTGAGATTACTGAGAAATCCTCTTCTTTCAGTAGGCTGACTGATTTGCCCTGATACTCACCCGTCAGCGTTTTGAGGAAAGCAACGATTTTATCAACTTCATCTTTGCTTAAATCCTTATCGTGTTGCACGCGAGCCATAATTTTAACCGCCTCTTCCAGTGTCGCGACCGAGCCATCATGAAAATAGGGGAAAGTTAGTTCGACATTGCGCAATGTTGGCACCTTGAACAAATGACGATCATTTTCCTGCTTGGTGACATTGAAGCGGCCATTATCAGCTTCGGTTAATGCGCCGCCACGTTGCTGGAAGTAATTTTGCTTACGCCCCATTTTTTCAAAGGACAGTCCGCCTAATACAGGACCAAAGTGGCACGATGCACAATGTTCCTTGAACAACTCGTAGCCTTCTTTTTCATTGGCGGACAGAATTTCCGCGCTTCCCCTCAAATAACGATCAAAACGCGAATTGGCGGTTACCAGCGATTCTTCAAAAGTAGCAATCGACTGGGTTACCGTAGCTTTGGTTAAGCCTTCATTAGGAAATAACTCGGCAAACGCGGATCGATAAGTTTCGACTTGGTTTAGCGTATCGATTACTTTCCCCCACTCAGCGCCCATTTCCCCAGGATTAGCTACCGGTCCCGCTGCTTGCTCAACTAAATTCTTTGCGCGACCATCCCAAAACTGGGCAACATTGTACATTGCGTTATAGACACTAGGTGAGTTGATCGGTCCCTGTTGGCCGCGAATACCGGTGGCAACTTTTGCGTGATCAGTGCCGCCCTTGGCAAGACTATGACAGGATGCACAATTCATAGTGTTATCGCCCGATAAACGGTGATCGAAAAATAGCTCCCGTCCTAACTCGACTTTTTTAGGGTCTAGCTTAACTTGCAAGGGCAGCGGATGAATCGGCTCACCCTTCAGGGTTGGCAAGGTGTCCGCACTCCAAGCTAATTTAGCACGCTCTTCGGCGACCCAAGCCAAGAGGATGGACTTTTCCTTATCGTTTACGCTATCAGTCCAATGCATCGACAGGTATAAAGTCGGGGGCATGGAATCGTTGCGGAGCGCGCCTTCAATTCTGGCCAACATCAAAGGTGTAAAACTCGATTCACCACTATACATCGATTTTGTAATAACCAATCGTGCCGAGGCCTTTTCAATATCCTGTGCCATAAGTTGTTTAGCTATTGGCAGTTGGGCGTAAATCGGCATACGCGTCATACCTGGCGAATGACAATCAACACATTTGTTTTGAAAAATCTCCGTAGCACTGACGAAATTAGCCGAAGTCCCCGATATAGCTGTAATCGGCTCATTCTTGCTATTGAAGCCAAGCATGTTGGATAGCGGCAAAAACAACGCTACTGAACCGAGTGCTACCAAAATGAGTTGATTTTTTTTCATCGTTATTTAAGTGCGCTCCGAACCTTTTGGACGGAGTGGGATAGCATGTCTTTTGGAATCAGACCCGGCACTTATCTCCATTAATTAAGCTATCTTCAGTTTATCTATACTCGCCAGGAGCGAATCATTAATTGTCAGAGCCATAACCAGTATTTATATCGTGTATTTAAAATCACCCGGGGTCAGCTAAAGTGAGCTTTCTATCTTCAAAATTCGCAAGCGTATATATTGTTATGAGTTGGTTCAGATCACTAAACTCAAAGTCACCAACAGGCAAGAAGCCCCAAGACGCATCAGCATTGGGCAATATGGATTTATCAATTGCGATAGCATGTTTCATATCCCGAGCAAATGCAGCTAAATGCATCGCTTCATCAACAGTATTGCCCAAAACCGTATAGTCCATTTTAATAGATGAGCCGATGTTGCCTACTATTAGAGAGCCAGAAACAATGCCGAAACCGAACTGTATAGCTTTAAAGCCTAAGGGAGAATTACTATCTAATAAATCCTGCAACCGCTTATAGGCATCTTCACATGCACCGATAGCGATGTCGACCTGATCGGGCGCGAAATGGGCGATGATACCGCTACGGGAATAACGGGCAACTTGACCGCCATAGGCAATGAAGGACGCGGAGCAGATTTCCAAATAATCATTAAAGGCATTAATGAGTTCTGGCGCTGAAAATTGTTTGGTCAGCGCAGAAAAATCACTCATGCAGCCGGACACTACAATTTTACCCATGTTTTTGAGCGGCACCGTCAAGGGATTAACCCCATCGGTCAGCAATTTGAGTAATGCAGGTTGTGTGTAGCGACCGATAATGTGATAAGACTCGGCAATATTTTGCAACATCATGCCGACGGCTTGCAGCATCAGGTCGGTACTTTCACTAATGGCAACAGTTTTCATATCCCAATCAGAAAATAAACGTTCCTCACATCCATATTCCGCAGTCAACACCGTAATATCACAGTGACGTGAATCACCTCCAATCTTGTCCAGCAATTGATCAACAATCGATTGCTCACCTTCAAGAATTTGGAAAAAATATTCCCCGGCTGAAATTAATACGCCGGTAACATCGATTTTGCGATTGTTTATACTCGACTGACGGCCAATTTCAATAATCTCATCTTCACTCAGTAACGCATTAACTTTACTGATGTAAGTAAGCCGTTTCATGCCTTCTACAACTTTTGGTGGCTCGGTTTCATCGCGGTAATCGCTTAAATTGCGAATAGCTTTGCTCATCAGCCAGCCACCTTGCATTAAAGCTTTTAAGTCGGTTTGAGATACCAATCTTAGCTCACAGTCAGACAAGCAGCGCACCGTATCAACGCGACGATTCAGATGCATCGGCAGGATTTCACCAAAATAATCACCCGGCCCCAATTCCTTGACAACTCGGTTGTCTTGAATTAGTTTTAGCCGCCCACAATCGACTACATAAGCTAATTGAGCTGCATCACCCTGGCGGAAGATTTCGTCACCCGATTTGAAATGCGATATTTGCAAATGCTCAGAAGGTGTTTGCGCTAGCACCGCAATGTCGTTACGAAATGCGAGCACCAAAAGCCAATCAAAAATAATCCGCAGATTTCGCTCTAAACCCGGCACGGAAAATAAATTGATAAGCCGGGAAATAAACCAGGCCGGCCTACCACTGATAATCACGCTACCCAGTTGGCACAGAGAATATTCACCCATATTGTAAGGCTGTAGAAACCATTTTTGTTTTTTGAAATTGCGTGTTACATATCCCTGAGAATGAGCCCAGGCATTGAAGCTGGCGCAAGCACCCAATTGGACTAAATCGTTGGTGAACATGAAAGGATGAGGGCCAATATTTGAGCTAAAATCGGCCATCCAAATGCTCTCAAAACCTTCGAGGCGAAGTTCTTCGTTGATATTAAAGGGCGCGACTAACTCGTCTCGACCTAAAACTGGAATACTCGGTAAATGCAAGGAAGTATTAATAACCAAGCCTACCGCTTGCGACTCACCGTTACTGTAAAATAATTGCTTTTCCGTAACACTGCTAATGTGTTTTTCATGGTGTTCGGTAACGCCGGCCTTGACCAGACTTCGGCTTCGTTTAGAACCAATCAGCGTTTCAAACTTGGGCCAAAGTGATTTAGGCTCACCGTATAAATGTATTTGCCAACCTGTGCTTTTCAACACCGAATAAGAGGATTCCGCAGCGCGCAATATCTGACTCAGTTCTATAGCCACTCCGTAGGCTAATTCTTCAGCGCCGATTACCGCAAAGCTAAGTAGACGGGCTTTTTCAGCAGCGTCAGCCTCGAACTCAGCTGCTTCAACCAAATCCAATACTCGTTGCCTGATGCGTAATGCATCGGCAACCGAATCGATTGGACAGCTATGCGCCGTCATTCCTGGAATATCTGAAATACTGGATTTAGCAGTTAACGCCAGAATCAAACTGTCGTAGGGCAGTTCTAAGGTTTCGTTATTTTTGCGTTTGGCAATTACTTTTTTTGCTTTGGTATCAATGGTCTCCAAGTGACCAACAACAACTTGGGTTTGCTGTACAATCCGACGCAAGGGATTAACCACATTACCCGGTTGAACAGTTCCACCGATAACTTCTGGTAAAAATGGAGTAAAAAGGAAATTAGCCTGTTCGTGCAATAGCGTAATATTGACGCGCGAATATTGCCCAATCAACTTCTCTATTTTTATGGCGGCCTGCAAGGCGGCCAAACCACCACCAACGATGACAATATTAGCTGACTTGTCTCGAGGTTCTGGATGCTTTAAATGACCAGCAGAGTTGATCAGACAAGACAACACCACACCATAAAACAGAATGTGTTCCGTCATCGTTTCGGGTAATAAAAGCGCAAATACCGAAAACGCAGTGATCAAAAACAACGACAAAGGCCGTAATAACACCCCGGCCATCATCAAAATGCCTGCACTGACTTCAACCAAGGCCATAAAAAGGGTAAAGGCCTCCGGATTGATCGAGAGAATCGGTAATTTGTAGAGTGTGATAATTCCGATCGACAAATTAGGTTGCATGACCTTGAAAAACACACCAAGGTACAACAACGTAGTCCCGGTCATAATCCGCATGATCGCTTGAGCCCTTAACCGAGGCTGATTAGCTAACCAGGCTTGTAATCTTTTAAATACAGGCAATGTGGGCAAAGGCACATAATGTCTGCCGGCGCCTTGTAACATTAAATAAAGGTTGCCACCAATAAAAGCACCCGCATAAGCCAATATGGCTTCCCCGTAAAGATAACCACCCAGCAAACTTAAGGCAATCGCCAGAGCGGAAAATACTCGAACATAAAGGCCAAACAGAATAGTAATACCGAGAAATATTTCTGCCCAGCGTAGCCAATACCATTGCAATCCTAGTTGCTTAAGCTCAAGGTCGGGGGCAAGAAATGTTGGCGAGGTGAAGGGGTCGATACCAAAACGCGGTTCCGCACCTAAAGCGGATGACAATAATATCCAGGCAATACAAACCCTTAAAATACGCGGGACATGATCACCATAGGAAGACAAACGCGCTTGTAAATCGGGGAATAGTTCACGAGCTCCGGTAAATCCTAACCAGACCCAGCCAAAAATAAACAACGAAAAACCCGAAATCATAATCAGGTTTAAAGGCGACAGATTAGAAAAAAGTTCTGGCCTGACTTGTGAATTCCAGTGGTTAATTTGTTCCGGTGACAGAATCCAGCGCTCGTGCGCCAAAACAACCTCGGAAAAAAATAAAAAGCCAAAAAGGCAAAAGAGGGTTAGCAGCGCTTTGGTGCAACCTTTTGAAGGTAAAGCGAATAGTGACATGACGAAATCAGCCTCGATTGGGGTCTGTACATTACGACTCTTTGATACTTAGCTGTTTTAACCAGGATCAAAAATTATCGTTAGTTATTATTATTGTTATTTTGTACTGGAAGCGATCGTTTATTCCAATCTAATAGTAAAGCAATGCAGACTAAAATGTAAAGAATATGGTTAGCTCAATACCTTGTTTTTCTAAATTCAGAAAAAATGGAATGATCCTCTTGCATCTTGGATTTCAGGGATCTTATTGGATTAGTGCATTTACTGCACAAAGAATTAGGGGGGGTAATAAATATAGCCAGTCCAAGCAACAAAACACGTTTAATAGCTAGACAAATCAACCAAATTCCCTTCTCGAACTAGCGATTAATGCTTGCAGATCGTCATTTTTTTCCTTATTTCCGATTACACACTCTAAGCTGTCTTATTCGGCTGCTTTGCGATACCAATAAGCAGCCTGGACATCGTCCTTGGCTACCCCATGACCCGATTGATATTTGATTGCTAAATTGTAGCGCGCATTTGAATTACCCTGCTCTGCTGCTTTGAGATACCAAAAGACGGCTTGGGCATAATCCTGCATTACATATTGCCCCTTATCGTACATCACACCCACTTTAAACTGGGCTTGAGCTTCGCCTTGTTTGGCTAAAAATTGATAAAGAGTCAACGCTTCTGCATATTGGCCTATGTCATGCAAATCATGGGCGCGGTTTAACATTTCTTTTGCATTATCAGTGCTTGATGGCGGTGGCTTCTGTTGCCGTCTTTGCTCCGCTTGGCTGTTTTGCTTTTGATAATCGGTGGGTTCGGCCGCATTGTCAGTTGCCTCAACCTTTGCACTTCCACCCTGCTGCTTAGTTTCTTGCTCCCGAATCCAATCGTTGTGGCTTGCGCGCTTGGCAGGATCCATTAAAACTGCGTAGGAAGCATTTACCAGTCTTATGACTCTTTCCGCCTCCTCATTATTACCTTGAAATTTATCAGGATGAAAATTCTGACACAGCGCTTTGTATGCTGCTTTGATGACACTAACAGGGGCGTCTCTGGTAACCTTTAAGTTATCGTAATGGGTGCGGGTAGTATTCATAAAACTTAATATTTTTTACATTGAACAAAATACGTAGAATTATAACCGATACTATTCAATTGAATAAAACATGCATTTGGAAAATAGCCTGAACAGCCCGTCGTCTGGTTTTGCTATCTACTGAATCGATGCTGGGGCTTGGGAACAATAACCCCCAAAACACCTCATCATTCCCATGCCCCAGCGTGGGAATGCATTAAGGACGCTCAAGCGTCCCGTGTTTGGCGACAGAAAACCTTGCCCCTCTAAAACAATAGCCTGACA
>SESH01080928.1_pt1 | contig 24012 bp, 21 predicted proteins | sample 3171561 | NCBI WGS metagenome assembly SESH01 (sample SAMN10866947, study PRJNA518727) | freshwater metagenome | biome: subpolar coniferous forest; feature: holomictic lake; material: water; isolation source: holomictic Lake 442 2011 16.5 m and 2014 13 m | place: Canada: near Kenora, Ontario
GGTGCCTGCACCGGCGCGTTTCGGAGGGCAACATCGCCGCTTTTCTTTTGGCGGCGAGGCTGATATCCTGACGAATCATGACCGACAACGGCACTGGCGGCGGCAACGGCACCCCCGCTTCTTTCGAGGAAATCGTGCAGAAGTACGAGGCACCCCTCCTGCGGTACGCCGCACACTTCGTCTCAAACTCCGACGCCGCCCAGGACATCGTGCAGAACGCCTTCATCAAGCTCTCCCTCCACTGGAAGCCTGCGCCGGATCATTCAGAGCCTGAACTGTCATCCTGGCTCTACCGCGTGATTCACAACCTCGCCGTGGACCACATCCGCCGTGAGGCAAGGCGGAACTCCTTCCTGTCGCGCCACGCTGCGGAGAAGGAATGCGAGTTGGTGGATGGCGAGACCCGGATTCCTGTCAGTGAAGCCGCAGAAAACGCCGCCATGCTCCTGAAGTCATTGAGCATACGGGAGCAACAGGTTGTGACCCTCAAGGTGTACGAAGAACGAAGCTACAGGGAAATTGCACAGATCACTGGACTCAGCGAAGGCAATGTCGGGTACATTCTTCATCACGCAATGCAGAAGCTCGCCCTTGCCATCGGCGACATAGACGTTGAAAAAGGATGCAACGATGACACATAACTCTGACGGGGCCAATGGCACCGGCCGGCCGGAACCGGGAGCCCAACCGCTTTCACGCTGCACAAAGGTCCGGAACCTGCTGACCGCATTTGTCACCAACGAGCTGGGTGAAGCACAGGCTTCGTTCATACGGGATCATCTACGCCAGTGCGACTCCTGCAGGCATGCAGCTCAACAGACACGAAAGACGTTCGAGCTGCTCCGGGTAGCCGGCCACCGGCCAAGCGATGTTCCGGACAGGCTCTCCGAAGACCGGCACACAAGAATCATGCGCGCCTATGCAAGGCCGGTTCTAACCTGGTTGCGCCTGTACCTTACCCCGCTCGCCGGCATACTCATCGCTATGATCCTCTTCCTGACGATCCTCTACACTCTCGTTGTCACATGGAAGCCGGAACCGGAACCAACCGAGATCGGCTCAATTGTCGTGAGACTGCCACGTCCGTCCTCGACTCACGGGCAGATGGGGATTGTCCGGACGAACGCCCCCCCTGCCTCAGACTGAAAGCCGGCCCGGCGGGTCGCTTCGCCACGCCGGCGACCTGTGGAGGATTCGGGCTGCTCAATCTGCCTTGATTTGCATTGTACCGTATGCGACAAGTAGACTGTAGTAGAGGGTTTGTCGGATGCAGGTTTGCAGGGAAAGGGGCGTACTTCCGTGAGAAGAAGGAAGATCCCAGCCACTGGCAAGGGGGCCGGCGTAAAACAGACGAGCCGGCCGGTGCGTGTCTCCCGCGGGGGGGTGCTTGGAAAGTCGAAGGGCGGCGGCACCCCGGCACGTCCTCAACCCGTGGCACCACGCGCTACGCCACCGCACGCCGATGGCAAATCATGGTGTCATTCCGTGGTTTACAGCATCCGCGACGCGGTCATTGTCACCGAGAAGACTGGCGCCGTTCTGTTCCTCAATCCCGCAGCGGAGAAGCTTACCGGCTGGACACTCGAAGCCACTATGGGCCGGCCCCTGTCCGCAATTTTCAAGGCTGCCGGCGAAGACAGCGGGAAACCCGTCAGCCTGCCCTTCGCAAAGCTCTCAAGACGACAACCGGCGGACATTCCCGAGCGCCTGCTCCTCTCGACGAGAGGCGGCGCACGAAAGCATGTCCAGAGTTCCATATCCCCTTTGTCGGACGCCGACGGAGAGATCATGGGCGTGGTGCTGGTGCTGCGGGACGTCACCGAGCATTACCTTATGGCGCGGCGGGCCGTCACAAGGCAGAAGATCGAGGCTGTCGGGGCGCTGGCCCAGGGTATCGCCCATGATTTCGGGCTTCTTATCGGCAAGATCGATTCCAACGCCTCTGTTCTTGAAGACTCGCTGATCCCCGGGACGAATTCCCACGCGGCAGCCAGGAAGATCCTGGATTCCACCAGGGAGGCGAGAGAGCTGACTTCGCATCTCTCCGAACTGGCGCAGGCCAGCGAACTGCGCTCACGGTCGACCACCAGCCCTGTGTCGGCAATTCAAGTCATTGCCGACAGCGCAAGGGTCCTTGAGAAGATGTTCGCCGAGAAGCACATCGCCTTCGTCTCGGAAGCCCAGGGGACATTTCCATTAGTCCAGGCGAATCCCGCCCAGTTGCTTGACGCCCTGATCGGGGTGTTTCTCAATTCAATAGAAGCCATGCCTGACGGAGGCACACTCACTGTTCGTATCACGCAGAAACACTTCAGCCGTCACGAACACAAGCTGAACCCTGAGGCCAAGACGGGCCGCTATGGAGTTATCAGCGTCACCGATACCGGCCTCGGGATGTCTCGCGAGACCCTCTCCCACATATTCGACCCTTTCTTCACAACGAAGCCGCCGGGAATAGTGAAAGGCCTCGGGTTGACCATCATCCAAGCCACCGTCCTGTCATGGGGGGGCTGGATATCCGTCAAGAGCGCACAAGGCAAAGGGACGACGGTAAGCCTGAACATACCGGCTGCAGAAGTCTCCGGACCACCGGCTGCAGTCGTGTCCCCTGAAGAGAAGACCATCCTCGTGATAGACGACAGCGAGGCCGATCTGGCTACGTTGAAGGCGATGCTGGAGGAGCGCGGGCACACGGTACACACCGCCACCAACGGAACAGACGGGCTGACCATGCTTCATGAACGCGCCGGGGAGATAGACCTCGTTGTCGTTGACCTCATCATGCCATCTCTCGACGGGGGAGAAGTATTCCGCCGGATCATCGAGCAGAATCCAAGTGCGAACGTGATAATGGCATCCGGCTTCTCAAGAGACTACGCGCGAACGCATATCGGGATGGGTGGATGGGGTTTTGTACAGAAGCCCATCGAAAAGGAGCAACTCCTGCATGCCGTCTCGCGCGCGCTGGAGCAGCCGATGATTCCTGAGACGGAAACAGATACAGCCCGGAAAGGCAGCGGGACAGATGCCGGCTGATGGGAGGCTCGACATGGCCCGGGTAGCGGTGGCGGCGGCAACGCTCGGTCTCGCCATGATGGCTGGTTGCGAGAAACCCACTCCGCCTCCGTCACAAGCAGATTCCGGGGCGGGAACAAACCAGCCGGTGGAACAATCCAAGATCAGCGAGACTGTGGGCACAATGCTGCAGTACGACACCCTGCGGGCCGGCGCAAGGATGCAGGACAAGGCCCGCAAGGCGGTATCCGCCCACAATGAAAGGGCGAGAGACGCCACGCCCGAGGATCAATAGCAGCACCCGGCCGGCGAAGACGCGCACGTCGTCACCACGCCTCCCCACGAACCACCGTCACATCAGACCTTGAGACCAGCCTTTGCCAATGCACCGGCTATCCTCTTTTCGATGGGAACAGCACCAGGCTGGAATTGCATGCCGGTGATGATCTCGTACGCCTGGATGTACCGCTTTGCGGCCTCGACCCGGACTTCATCAGTCAAGCGCGGGGGTGTTCCGTCACCGCGGAAGCCCTGGCTCACCAGCCACTTTCGCACATACTCCTTGTCGATTTCCCTCTGGTCTTTGCCGGCGGCAAAGAGTTCCTTGTACGAATCGATGAACCAGTATCTGGAAGAATCCGGAGTGTGAATCTCATCCGACACCACGAGCTCTGCACCACGAAGCCCAAGTTCATACTTGGTATCCACCAGGATGATCCCCTGCTTCTTTGCATGCTCTCGCCCAGCGGCGAACAGTTTGAAGCAGATTGCCGCGGCCTTGTCGAATGTTTCACCGTCTATCAATCCCTCGGCAATGGCCTGCTCCCTCGAGACCGGCCTGTCGTGTTCCTCAAACTTGGTTGTCGGCGTCAGGATCGGTTTTTCAAGCTCCTGGTCCTTCTTGAGCCCTTCCGGCAGCTTGTTGCCGCAGAAATTGCGCACACCCTGCTGGTAGTTGTACCACGCCGAGGTCTTCGTCACTCCAGTGATGTGGCCGCGCACAATGAATTCAAGCGCAAGCTGCTTGCACTCGGCCACAATCATGACGTTGGGATCCGGCACTGAGATCACGTGATTAGGTACCAAGCCGGCGGTCTTGTCGAACCAGAAAGCCGCAAGCTGGTTGAGAACCTGCCCCTTGAACGGCAGCGTGCCGATGACGCAGTCAAAGGCCGACACTCGATCACTGGTCACCAGCACTCTCTTCCCATCAAGCTGGTAGCTGTCACGGACTTTCCCGCGTATGAGCTTGCCGAGCCCGTTGAAATTCGTCTGCTCCAACACTGATCCAAGATGCGAACGCAGCATTTCGTCGGATATCATGACTTTCCTTCCTTGCGTTGTCTTCCCGCCCGCTTACTCACCCAGTCGAGGTCGCACACCACCGGGCCACCAGCCCAACCCCGCCTCTTTCCAAGCACATCCAGCCGGTCGGCGCAAAGGTTCATCGTGTCGCGCACAAAGCGATTCACCTGCCCCGGCCGGGCGGAATGGCCCAGAAAAATTACGGCCGCGGCCCTCAGGTTCCGCAGCCCGAGCATTCCCCTGCCACCCGACTGATCCCACATGGGTGCCATGGAATCAATTACGAGCAGCAGGCACCTCCTGAGTACAAGGTCGAGGCGTTCATCGTGCCTGACGGTCAATCCTCTCAGGTTGAGCGTGAGGACTACGCCGTCTTCCACAAGGGCCGAACGTGTAGCCTTCACAAGTCCGCCGCCGGCAAGCATCAGCTTGCGGCCCAAATGCGCTTTGCCGGAAGAAATCAGCGCGCGGGTTGTCAGCGCACGGACGCGCCCTGCCCCGGCACCAAGGTCTCCGCAGTCACCAAGGTATGCCTCAACGCCCTTTGCCACCTCACGGACGGTCCTGAGGCCTTCTTCATCCGTGGGGTCGACAAAACCGGCTGCCTCTTCAATTATGGCTGAAACCGATCTCGGCGCGGGTCGCATGCATGCGACGGGCTTGTCAATAATCATCACCGTCCTGCCAGTTCATCAACAGTCTTCACAAATTGGGTCACATCCTTGAACCGCTTGTACACCGAGGCGAAACGGATGTAGGCCACTTCGTCGAGCTTTTCGAGGCGATCCATCACTTTCATGCCTATGGTCTTGCTGGGCACCTCTCGCTCGTAGTCGTTTTCAAGGTCGGCGATTATGCCCTGGACAATGTTGTCGATCTGCTCCGTGCTGATCGGCCGCTTCTCGCAGGCTCGCTCTATCCCGCCTGCGAGCTTGTTGCGGTCGAGTTCCTCGTGGCGCCCGTCCCGCTTGACGACGCGGAGCTTGGTGCGCACCACCTCCTCGTAGGTGGTGAACCTGTGGCCGCAGCCAAGGCACATGCGCCTCCGCCTGATGGTGTCACCCATCCGGGCGGAACGGCTGTCAAGAACCCTGTCATCAATATGACTGCATCTGGGACAACGCATATGTCAACCCCGGCAGAAATGGTTTGTCGTGTTAGTGATCATGCAGGAAACATGTCTCGCACCGCCCGGATCAGATCCTCGGGCTTGTGGCTCCTCACAAGCCGCCTCAGGCCCGGGCCTTCGTCGGACAGTATCCTGTCGCGAGGCTGCGAACCGGTGTCATCGTAAAGCACTATCGGGATGGCCCGCGTGCTCGGGATCTCGTTCAGCATGGCCGCGGCGGCATCGCCGTTCATACGTTCCATGACGAGCTTCATGATGATTGCGTCAGGCTTCTTGACAATAGCCTCTTCGACGACCTCGGGCCCGCTGGAAACCCATATAGTCTTGAAGCCAGCCTCTGAAAACTCCTTTATCATCCTCTCGCGCGGACCTGCTTCGTCTTCGGCAATCAGGATCTTCCTGCCGCCTGCGCCGCCGGCCGGTGTTGCGCCTGCTGCCGCGCCCTGTGACTTGCTTTCGGTAACTATGCGCCTTATTTCCCTCAGCAGTTCTGCAGGATCGCACGGCTTGGCGATGAAACCGGCGACGTCCACATCCTTGAAAAAGTTTTCCATGTTCGCCCTGGCGGTGAAGACCAGCACTGGCACCTTCGCCACGTTGGGCATCTGTATCTTTTCGTTGAGGAACCCGACCCCCCCCATCCCCGGCATGCTGATGTCCAGGATGATCAGGTCCGGCACGATCTGGGCCAGTCGTGCAATCGCGTCTTCCGCGCTGGGGACGGCCTCAACTTCGTATCCTTCGAAACTGAGAAAATCCCCCAGGGTGGCCAGCAGGTCGGTATCGTCATCAACCGCCAGGATCAAGTGCTTCCGCTCGCTCATCGGCGCCGCTCCCGTCTTTTGCTGCTGTTACCCCGACACCTTGCCAGGCAATTCACTATCGGCCGCCACGATACAAAAAGATGCCCGTTCACGCAACCACCGAAAGCAGCACACCATCAAAAGCAGGGCCCGCTCAGACTCCGGCTGGCTTTGCGTCTTCGGTCCCGCCTGTTGTCACGAAAGCTCTTTCGATACAGTCCAGCAGGTCACCCGGCTTCCACGGGCTTGCCATGACCGCTATGGAAAGGCACGAGAATATCTCTTTCCGGGCTGGCGTCAGGTCGCTTCCTGCCATCACTACTATCGGCGTCTTCCTGCCGCGCTCGTCCCCACGCAGTGTGGCAATCATTTCAGTCCCATCCGAATCGGAGAGCGGGAAATCAACAATGAGCAGGTCCACGCCACTGCCGACGATGCGTGCTGTGGCTTTTTCGGAACTGGTTTCCGCCACCGCACGGTAGCCCGACAATGCAAGCTGTTCCAGGACCGCGGTGGTATTTGCCTGGTTCTGGCCGAGAACCAGTACATCGGGCGGATCTGCCGACGGGATTCCAACCGACACCAGCGTGCCGGCGCTCTTCCCTGGCGGCGGACTGGTGATCTGTATGCCTCCGCCGTGCATCTCGGCTATCTCCTTTGCAATCGCCAACCCCAGCCCGGCCCCGTCGGCCCGCTCACCGACCCTGTAGTACCGGTCCATGACATTCTCGATTGCATGCGCCGGAATACCGACACCGGTATCCTCGACATTGATCTCAAGAATCCTGTACTGGCCGACCCGCTTCCGGGTTGAGATCGCGACACGCCCGTCCTGCTGGGTGTACTTGATCGCATTACCGATTACGTTCAACAAAACCCGCTCCATCTTGGGCGGATCACAGTCGGCAAACAACGCGCCGGGTTCCTGATTCAGTACCAAAGCAATGCCCTTGTGCCTGGCCTGAAGCTCCAGAAATGCCGCGCTCTTCGCGGCAAGCCTCGCCGCCGGCACCCTCACCTTGCTCAGGCGCAGCGTCCTGGTTTCTATCCTCTCCAGGTACAGGATATCCTCGACCGTGCTCAACAACCTCTGGCATTCGCGGTCAAACCTCTCAATGTACTGCCGCACCTGTGGAGACAACGCTCCGACAACCCCGGACAGCAGGTTGGAGAGCCCGTACATGATGGATGTCAGGGGAGTCCTGAGTTCATGCGTTACGTTCGAAACCAGCAACGCTCTGGCCCTGTCCTGTTTCTCAAGCCTCGAAAGAGTCTCCCTAAGCGCCCTTTCTGCCTGCTTGCGGACGGTCAGGTCACGGATGAAAAAGAAGAGCTTCGTCTGTCCGCCGCTGAATATCCTGCTGGCTGCGATTTCAGCTGAAAACCGCGACCCGTCTTTTCGGATGCATTTCGCCTCCAGAATGGCAAACTTATCCCGGTCCAGGCTTGCCAGGATTGTGGGCAGCAGATTGACGTCGGAACCGGCAATGATGTTAATAACTCGCATCTTGCGCAACTCTTCAAGGTCGTAGAGCAGCAGGTCGACCGACCTGAGATTGGCATCAGCGATGTGCCCTGTCACTGTGACGACAAGAACAGCGTCGTAGATGGTGTCAAGCAGCTGCTGGTAGGGATCCTCATGAGGCAGTTGCTCCGCGGGGTCGCGGGCCGCCATGAGCGGCTCCTGCCTGAAACGTATAACGGTTGACTCCCTGTCTGAAGGCGCTGGAGTGTGCGATGCCTCGGCTCTGCCGCCTGATTGTTCGTTGGTCATGTCTTGTCGCTCTTCCTATCCTTGTACACCGCGGCCAGGATATTTCCGTCCGGCACAAGACCTTCGGGCATCCCCGAGATCTGGGCCAGCTTTCCTATGAGGTGATCCAGTCGGTCCGCGCTGCCGGCGGCGAGGCCCAGCACGGCTCCCTGCCGGTCGGACAGTTGCCCAAGCATGCCAGATTTCACGGCATCTATCACGCTCGAGATCACCGAGAGTGGCTGCCTCAATTCCTGCACTATTTCGGCCAGGTATTCAATGATCTGTTTGCGGGTCAAACTCGCCGCCGCCTTGCCCCCGGTTGATTCCTGTACCTTGTTGGCAAAGCCCTCGATCTTCAGGGATGTCTGGTCGGCAAGTTTGGTGACGACAGCACTGACCTCCATCAGTACTCGGTCCAGGTCTGCCGGGGCCAGTGCCGCCGTTGCTGCCGCATTGCCCCCGCCCCCCGCAACCTTGCCGGCTGCCTCGAGGCGCGCCAGTGACTTGGCCAGATCCGATACCATCACAGCCCGGATCGCAGCCCCGGCCTCGTCATCAGGGGTGGTTCCGGCGAGCTGCCCCCCCAGCCCACTCTTCTCGACAAGATCATCCCATTCGGCGGACGACAGGCCTTCGGCGGCCAACTTGTCCTTCAACCCCGCCTTCTGCACGACGGCCATGCCAACGGTCTCAATGTATCGCAGGATTCTCTGTTCGCTGGCACTTATGGCGTTTCGCTTCCTGGCGTACTCGGACGCAAGGGTATCAATCCGGAGCTCATCCTTCATTTCCTCCAGAGCCTTGGTGATCCTGGCCTCGGCATCCACATCCTCTCCGCCGCGAGTCTTCCGCATGTTAGCGACCAGGGATCCCTCGAGCTGCTCAAGGAATCTAACCAGAGCCCTCTTCCCTTTTTGCGTCTGGCCCGCCGGGCCACCTGCCATCTTGTCGTACAAACGCCGGACCGCCTCGACTATCCTTGCCGGCTCCTCCTCGCGATCGGATCCTGCGGGCGGCGCGACAGCCTGCACGACCAGTTCTCCCACTTTCACGGCATCGGCGGCGCACGCCTGTATGGTCTCGCCCACCCCGGTGGCGGAGAACTCGATTTCGCCCTTCAGGAATTTCACGACGTTGTCGATGTCGCCCTGGCCGACAACCTTCGCCAGTTTGTCCTTTCCAACCACCATTTCGTCTTCCGTGACCTGCTGGATGGTCACGCGCTTGGACCTGACATGCGAAAGGCCAAGCGCGCCAATGACTGCGGCAAATCCACCCGCTGCCCTCATCTCGTCCGGCGTGGCCTGCAAAAGCTCCAGAACATTGCCGAACTCAACCTGGCTGATTCCGCGAATAAGCGAGAAACTGGCGATGGAGAGCGAAGAGAGGCGGTGGGCGGTGGCATGCACAGCAGGGGAGTTGCTCTCCACGGGGAACCCGTCGATCAGGAGCTCGTCCTCTGTCACTGATATGTTGATTTCCGTCTTTGTCACCAGGACGTCGGAAAGCGTCCTGAAACACTTCTCCAGCGCCTGTGTCGTCACGGAATGCGCCATGCCGTAGAGCGCGCTATGGCTGAACACCATCCCGAGTCCCTGAAGCAAGTCCAGGGCCTTTGGCGAAATCGATGCCGGAACTTCACCGGCCTCTCCTGCCGGAGTATCTGCCATCGGGCCCTCCATCCTGCCATCGGCATGCCGCCCCGCGCGTCTCGACCCACAAGGGCTTGACTGGTGCCGTCACAACCAGCAAGATGAGAACAAATCGGGGACGCAATGTCATGCACAAATTTGTAGTGCGCGGAGTCAGGGGCAGCATACCGGTTTCAAGCCGTAGCGTGCTCAGGCACGGTGGCAACACCACCTGCTTCAGCCTGCAGACCGACAAGGGATTCATAGTATTCGACACCGGCACCGGCATTGCGTCCCTCAGTCGCGAACTGGCCGGTTTCGCCGAACCGCCGCCTGTAACCGTGCTCTTCACGCACTTCCATCTTGACCACGTGATCGGGCTGCCATCTTTTGCGCCGATCTACAATCCGCGCGCCTGGATCAGTTTCATGGCCGACCCGAACCGCAAGGACGACTGGCGCACCACGCTCAGGACGCTCTTCTCCGCGCCATACTGGCCGGGAGGCCTGATTGAATCCGGCGCAGCCAAGTGCTTCGAGTGCCTCCCTTCCGACCGAAACTCCATCGAAATCTATGGAACCAGGATCTCATGGTGCCCGGTGTCACACCCGCAGGGCTGCCTGTCCTACAAGGTTGAGTGCGGTGACCAGGTGGTGGTAATCGCAACGGATCACGAGCACTCCGACAACGCCTCCGGCTTTCTTGAGTTCTGCCACGGCGCCGATGTTCTCGTCTACGATGCCATGTATACGCCGGAAGAATATGCCACTCGCGTCGGCTGGGGCCACGGTAATTGGCAGCAGGGAGTCCAGATCGCCATCGAGGCCGGAATCCACGAACTGGTTCTAACCCACCACGCGGCGGAAAGGTCCGACGTCGAGGTTGACGAGATCGTCCGCCAGTCCAGGGCCTTCTTTCCACGCACAAGAGCGGCGACGGAAAACATGGTACTCTGCTCGTCGTCCTGACCGCACCCGCCGCGAGGCGACCATTCGTCTCCATCCCTACGGGGATGTCATTCCTCATACCGGCGTTGCCAGCACTCTACTCCTTGTCCTCACGCAGGTAGGCACCTGACCAGTCAGGACCGGGTGGCTCGACCAGGAATTCCCTCGAGCGCTTCAACAGCGTCAAGGTCGGACCGTCGGCCGGATCCTCGCCAAGGATTCTCTGCAGAACGGCGATAGCCTCACTCCATTTCTGGTCCCAGTAAAGGCGCAGCGCATCCTCGTAAGCCCTTATGATCCTGACCCTCGCCTCTGGGACCTCCCCTTTCTTGCCGACCAGCTCATAGATCATCACCGGCTTGCTCTTGCCCTTGACAACTATCTTGTCGAGCATCCGGGCCTCGATCACGGCCGCGGCCTTGACCGCCGTCTCCCCGCCGATGATGATGCTTGTCCCGTAGTCCTTGTTCGCCGGCTCAAGACGCCGTGCGAGGTTCACGGCGTCGCCGATGACGGTATACTGGAAGCGGCGATCGGATCCCATGTTGCCGGCCGTGACCGTCCCGGTGTTCAGGCCAATCCTGACATGGACGTCGTGCCCGAACTCCTGCTTCAACACCGGCCGGAGCTCGGCCAGCCTGGCCTGCTGCTCAATCGCCGACAGACACCCCTGGACGGCATGGTCCTCCGTCGCAAAAGGCACACCCCATTCGGCCATGATCAGGTCTCCCTCGTACTTGTCCACGTATCCGTTCCGGTCCATGACAATCTGTGTCATCGGGCTGAGGTACCTGTTCAACAGGTCGGACAGTCGCTCCGGTTGAAGTGATTCCGAAATGGTTGTGAACCCCGCGATATCCGAGAAGAACATCGTCGCATCAACCTTCTTGCCGGTCAGCGAGAAGCTCTCCGGGTTGTTCTCCAGATAGTGCAATACACCGGACGATACCATTGTCGAAAACATGTCCCTGACCATCTTCTTCTGGCGCTCCTCCTGCCAGAAACGGATCATCGTCAGGACCGGGTAAATGATGATGATTGCGATGATGAGCCGGACCGGCACATACACAAACTGCGCCCACTTGAACAACCAGTAGCTCACGCCCAGGGCCAGACCAAGGACGAAGATGGTGACGCAAAAGGAAAGGACCGCGCGCCCCTTCTGTATGAGCATGGTGAGGAAGAGCCCCATCAGTATGATTGCCGCCAGGTCCACCCACGTGGTCCAGCCGGGTTGGCGGAGGATGTCGCCGCTGAGGATGTTGTCGACCATGGTCGCATGCACCTCAACACCTGCGAACTCGTCGGATTTCGAGGTGAGCAGGGGAGTGGCACGCAAGTCCCTCAGGCCCGGCGCGGAAGTGCCGATGAACACTATCTTATTGGAGAAGCAGCTCGTGTCGAACCCCGGTTCCAGCACTTTCCAGGCCGGATGGGATGGGAATGAGCGGAAGCTGGTGCCCTCCCCCCTCCCAACTGGCGATCGGTAGTTGACAAGCATCTGCCCCTTGCTGTCAGTTGGAATCACCACATTCTTGAGCATCAACTGCTCCACGCCGTAGTCCCCGTCCCCGCAATCGATGATGATGTTGCCAGCGCCAAGGTCCATGCGAAGCGCCTCGATCGCAAGCGCAGGATATGTGCGCGACGGCCCGTATGCCATAAAGAGAGGAACACGCCTCACTACGTTGTCCGCGTCCGGCCACGAGTTGAAGAATGCGTTGTTACCTGCCGCGGCGCTCAGGATGGGAATGGAGATGGTCATCTTCCCGGACTGCATGAGGTGTTCGGCGACGTTCGTGACTCCGCCTCGCGTCTTGCAGAAGAAGTACTGCCTGTAGTTCGGGTCGACCTCCGCAACATTATCCACGACGTTTGTCGCCGGGTACATGAAACAGCCAAGGATGGTACGTTTCCTGGCCTTCGCAAGAGTCGAGGCAAAATAGCGGTCGAAGTTCATGGCATCGTCCGGGATGCCGTCGAGCTTCACGTCTATATTGAAAGTCCTGTTGAAATATGAGCGCATCACGTCCAGCGACTTGCCGTCTGGTTCCGCGAAGACGATATCGAAAGCCACCACTGAGGCGTTGCCGTCCAGCACCTTCTGCGTCAGCCTCGCGACATCGTACCGGGGCCAGGGCCACTGGCCGCACCTGGTGAGACTCTCCTCATCCAGGTCAACCAGGACCACGCGACCCGACTTGGGCGGCTGCTGGCTGAGACGCATGAAGGCGTCATAGCTCTTAAGGGAAATGATTCCGATGAATTCCGGCTCGAAGACGTGAAGTCCCGCGCACAGAATGGTTAGCAGGAAGCCGACAACCACCACGGGAGAGAATTTCTTCATGCGCAGCGCCCTGTAAGAAGATGGAATCTCAACGGAGATCCGCACCAAAGACTCCGTCGACAGTCGCCTGTGAATCGCGGAAAAGCGGAACCGGCTTATCACACCCGCCGGCGGCCGGACGCAACGTCGCGCCGTCGTGCTTTCTGGCCGCGTCGTGGACAGGCCAGGCAACCGTATGCGCCACGCGCAAAAGGAAGACAACCGCGACAGTGTCCAGTTTGCTTTCTGGTCTGATGCGGCACCTCCCCTAGTTCCCCGGCGTAAACCCAAGCATCACGGCTTCGTCCTCAGACCTGTAAATGCCGCCACCTTTGCCATAGAGGGGCGATCCGGACTTGTAGTACTTTCCGTCAATTTCCCAGACCTTTCCATCCCCGCCGGTCGCAGGAGCGCTTGCGCCGGGCGCACCCTTTCCAGCGGCCGCCGCATCTGTCTTGGCACCAGGCTGATCCAGGGGGAGGGGGGTGCTGCTCGGGCCGCCCTTGCCCTTGCCTTTACCCTTGTCCTTGCCACCTTTGCCCTTCTCATCCACCTCCGGGAGATCCCACATGACCGATTGGGTCTTCTTGAGCGCCTTTTCTTCGGATCTGGGCATTGTGGGGAAGAAGTCAAGGTCAGCCCTCTTCTCGATGTTCTCAATACTGGAGAGGTATTCGTTGATCTTGCCTGCTGCGTTCTGCGGCACTATGAAGGCGATTGTCTTTATCGAGCCGCCTTCTTTTCGCACGACTATCTTGTAGAATGAACTCGGAACAGCCATCTTGCGTGACAAGGTCCGCTCGGCGTCGTCCTGGAAGAGCGGTCCGGAGATTACCCATACCTCCTTGAAGTCCCTTGCCCACTGCCGCGCCGCCTTGTCGATGTCATACCACACCTTGAGAAGCGTATCCCCAGTCTTCACCGGGGCGGCGTTCACCATGGAAAAGACTTCCTTCTCGCAATCCCGCCCTCTCCCAAGGGAATGGTCGTGAGGAAAGAAGAACAACGGAACCATGTTTGAATTCTTGATGTCATCCACCGTTGGCGCACTCAGGCCGGAAGCGACAACATCAGGATCTGCGTAAAGCGGCCGCTCACCCTGAAGGGTGCGGGCCTGGCTGAAGTAGTCGGGCGTGAGATGATACTGGACCCAGGCGGAACATCCGGTCTTTGTCCTGTAGCCGCAGGAGTAACCTTTTCGGTTGATGGAGAATCCGCCGGCAGGTTTCCCGAATATGGCGTGTTCATCCTCGGCCGCGCACAAAACGGTAGCCATCAGGCAAACCACAACTGCACCTAGAACACCTCTCATAGATCAACTCCTCCCGGAAGGCCGCCGGTCATCCTACCACTGCCACAGGCTCATCACGCGCGCTCTGGCGATCTTGTCAAGAAGTCCGCCCGCCGAGAAGGATGCCTCCTGGGCACCGGCGAGCAGCGCCGAGAAAGAGAACTCCTCGTTGTATCGAACCACTTTAACCTCATCGACACCGAGCAGGCTCCCTGTCCTGGCCACGGCATCATCCCAATACCCTATCTCGTCTATGAGCTTGTACTCGAGAGCCTTGCTGCTCGTGTAGACACGCCCGTCGGTAAGCTGCGGAATGACTTCCTTGGCAACGGCTGGCCTCGCCTTCAACACCAGGCCGACAAACCTGCCCTGCATCTCGTCGACCACCTCCTGGAGGACAACCCGCTGCTCGTCGGACAAGTCTGCAAACGGGCTCAGAATGTCCTTGTTCCGGCCGGATTTGATTGTCTCAAGTTTCACTCCGTATTCATCACCAAGCTTCTTGACGTTGACCTTGCTTATGATGACACCGAGGGACCCTGTAATCGTGGTGGGATGGGCAACTATGTAGTCCGCCGCCGTCGTCACGTAGTATCCGCCCGATGCGGCGATGTCCCCGAGCAATGCCACAACCCGGCGATCCGGTGATCCGGCGCGGAAATCGACCAACGCCTTGTATATGAGATCGGATGCAGTCAACCCGCCACCCGGGCTGTCTACCTCGAGGATAATCGCCTTGACCTCGTCATCCGCCGTGGCCGCCCTGATCTGCCTCAAGGCGATTTCAACCGGGCCGCGCGAATAGAACGGGCCGCCATCATCGCGTTCGACCAGCACGCCCTTGAGCGGTATCCTGACCACTTTTGTATCACCGCCGCCATATGACCAGGTCTCGCGGAGGACCGGAAACTCGTCCGCCCCCATTCCGGGATGCCGCTGCGGCGCCTCGATCAGGACCACTGCACACACTACGAGGACGGCCAGGGCTACCAGCGCAACAACCGGCAGACCCACCACAAGCGCCAGCACCCAGACCCAGGCGTGGGACTTGCGGGCTTTCTTCGCCGGAAAACCGGTGTTTGATGTACCGTCCTGCATGGCTTTCATAATATGCAACCCCACCCTGCCCTGTCAATCTCGTCTCTGTTTGCCGAGCGCCTGGGAAAGCGCCAGAAGCACGTCCCGGCCGTCGGCACACAGGTAGCGCATCTCACCACCCATCCTGCTGAAAGTCTTCATGTGCCGCTGGTAGTACGCGGCGCTGGATGCAGGCGGCTCCCCGCTCCCAGACCAGCCGTCCCCGGCCTGCACCAGGTCGACCACCACAATGGAATGTCCTTCCATACGGCCACCGGCCTGCACCCGGATGTTCTGGCACAGGGCCATCGCCTTCTCAAAGACCATGGGTGACATCACCGCGGACCCGACGGACAGGTAGACCCCTCCGTCAATCCTCGAGACACTGTCCGCAAACGAAAGGTAGTCTCGCACCCCCGTCCGCCCGACCGCGCCACCGGTGTTTGCCGGATGATTATAGATGATGTCCTGGCCGATCATCGGATGGCCGGTGAAGGGCACCCCGAGACGATAGGCAGCTGCCTGGATGCTGTAATCCTTGAACGGATGCGGAATCCTGAGATCCCCCGCCGCAATCGATTGATTCTTCATCGTCGCCAGGAGATCCGCGGCTGCGGCGCTCTTGTCCGGATCGGTACGGACTTGCTGGACCGTGCCTACCAGCTCTGAAACATCCGGAATATGCAGGCCGTCGGACTGAATCATTTTTCCGACCGCCTCCCCGTAGCCCAGCCCCTCATAGGCGCCAACGGCAAGCGCAAGATTGATGTAGTATCCCGTCTCCTGCCAGGCCCCGAACTGGCCACGATCCATGTTGCCGCGGACATCCTCGCTTGTGGCCCCCTGGAACGCTATCTCCCAGTCGTGGATAACTCCAGCGCCGTTTGTGGCCAGATGAGTCACCCATCCATCCTCGATGAGTCTACGCAGGACAAGGCCCATGCCATTCTTTATTGCATGCGCCCCAAACGTCAGCATGACCGACCGGCCGTTCCTGCGTGCCCGCACGATTCTCTCGACGGTTCCGTGTATCGTGTCCGTCGCCTGCTTCGACAATCCAAGCGGCTCGGCATCCAGCGGCACGGCATCCCTTTCAATCTGGACCCTGTTTTCCCTGTCAGCGAGCGGCTGACTCAGGAAACGGCGTCTATCAAGCTCTTGTCGCCCCATGTCTGTGCCCCTTCATGCGAAATGATGGGTGACATGATCGTTCAGGCGGCTCACATTGTCAATCGCAGGGATGGCCCGAACGGGCTGAAGGAAGAGTGGTATTCCCATAATGCCACCACTGGTGCCACAGGTGCCGCTAGCACGGTCGTGGCTATGCGGTGACGGCAACGGATCCGGGTTCGACAGGCGCGGATCATCACGCAGCAGAGCCCAACTCGCCGTGACTCATGCAACATGCTGCTTCAGGCCATCCCCGGCCGCCAGCCGGAACGTGAACTGCGGTTTTAGAAACCGATTCCGAGGTCGATGAAGCCGGCTTCCACCTTGAAGCGCGATGCCAGCATGGCGCCAAGCGCCCTGACGCCGAACACCTCGGTGGCGTAGTGACCGGCGAAGATGGCGTTGATGCCATACTCCCGGGCGAGATGATACGCGCTCAGCTTCGGTTCTCCAGAGAGGTAGACGTCAAGCCCGGCCTCCCCGGCCTCCGCTATCTCATCCGCAGCCCCGCCCGAGACCACGCCGACGCTGCGCACGGTCTTCCTGCCGAAATCCATGCTCTGAAGGTTGCGGCCGCCTGTCACCCGTCCGACAAGCGCCTTGAATGCCCCATACGCCATTGGCTTGGGCAGTTCGCCGGCGAATCCGATTCGCCTGTCGCCGTACAGTCCGAAGGGCCGCACTTTCTTCAACCCCAGCGCCCTGCATATCAGGGCGTTGTTACCCAGGCGCGGGTGCGCATCGAGCGGGAGATGGGCGGCGTAGAGGGCCATGTCGTTGGCCAGGAGGAATGCGAGGCGCTTGTAGTTCAGGCCTGTGATGCGCTTCAGCGAGTCGCCCCAGCTCAAGCCGTGGTGGCAGATCAGCAGGTCCGCCTTCCGCGCCGCAGCCTCCTCGAAGAACTCCATCGAGGCATCAACGCCGCAGCAGATGCGGCGGACGGTGCCGCTGTTTTCAACCTGCAACCCGTTGTTCGACGAATCCTTGAAATCCGCGATCCTGAGTTCCCTGTCCAGCAGGGCCGCAACCTGCCCGAGTGTTACGCTCATTTTCAATCCCCCCCCCGAAGCCACAGGGGCAAGAATAGGGCAAGGGCTGGTGAGTTACAAGGTTGTAGCAATCCGGAGGGGTTGATACCGGGAGAGGTCCGCTCCCTCTCCCGTCTCCGGCGCCGTGGCTGCAGGCCGTGAGTTACTGCTCCAGCATCACCAATGCTCCGGCGGGGCACACATCGGCGCACTTGCCGCACTCAATGCACTTCCCGTAATCCACCGTCGGGGCAGCCACACCATCCTGTACGAGTGCGCCGGCGGGACACACCTCTACCGCCGGACACTTGTGGTTGCCCGGGCACCGCTCCTTACGCACCACCAGTTTCATGACACCTCCTCCTCAATGCTATTCTCAGATCGCCTCTTCGGCCGGCAGGACGAAGGCCTTCATGCCCTCGCCGGGAAACAGCTTCCTTTGGCACTCCCTCAAGGCTGTCACGAGTTCCTCCTTCTTCTCGTCCGTAACAACCGTAAAGAGGAGAACCGACTTACCAGGCCACGCCTGCGTTCCCAGATGCTTGCCTGTGATTCCCTCCCCGGCCACCTGCGGTAACTCGGTGAAGGAGTGCACCCCGTGTTTCTCGACCATGGCGACCACCTGGTCGCGACGGCCCTCGGGACAGATGACCATCAGCAGTTTCATATGTCTTCCTCCTTGCCGGCCTGTCCCTGTTGCCCGCCGTAGATCAGCACATAGGTGGCCGGTATTACCAGTAGCGTGAATGCGGTGGACACGAACAGCCCGAATATGATCGCCCATGCAAGCCCGCTGAAGATCGGGTCAAGCGTGATCGGCCAGGTGCCCAGCATTGCAGCACCAGCCGTGAGGAAGATCGGCCTGAACCTGACGGCCCCGGCCTCAAACACCGCATCGCGGGCCGAGGCGCCGCGCGCAACCGTGTTGCGTATGAAGTCCACGAGGATAATCCCGTTGCGGACCACGATGCCCGCGAGGGCTATCATGCCGATCATGGCCGTTGCCGTGAAGAAGACAGGATTGCTGAAGCCGCCCACCGGCCTGCTCACGACGAGGTTCAGCAACCAGAAGCCCGGCATGATGCCGATGAGCGTGAGAGGAATCGACATCATGATCACCACCGGCAATATGTACGAGGCTGTCTCATAGACCAGCAGCACGTATATCGCCACCAATGCCGCCGCAAAAGCTATTCCCAGGTCCCTGAACACATCAAGCGTGATCTTCCACTCACCCTCACCGCTCCAGTCGATCCTCAGGCCCGGCGGCAGGGGATTCTTCTTGAAATGCGATTGCAGGCCGAGGACTGCATATGCGGGGCCGCGCCCGGCCATTTCTGCAGTGACGTAGGCAACCCGTTCGAGATTCTTGTGAAAGATCGTCTTGTCGCGGTTTCTTTCCTCGAAGCGGCCGAGTTCGCCAAGCTGCACGGCCTGGCCACCACGTCCCTTGACCACGATGTTCTTCAGGAACGCAGGATCAGACCGGTCCTTTCGCGGAAGACGCAGGATTATTGGCACCTCGTTCTGCTGCCCATCCACGTGCAGCGTGCCGCCGGGCATTCCGTTCAGGGCCAGATACAGCGTCCCGGTGACATCCTCGGTTGATATGCCGTTGAGGCCGGCCTTCTCCCTGTCGACATGGAAGAACAGTTCCCGCTGGTCGGCCTCAACCATATCATCGACATCCACCACTCCCGGCTCTTTCTCCATGCGTGCCTTGACCACCGCGGCCGCATCAATGAGGTCCCGGTAGCTGTGATGGGGCTGGCCGTAGATCTCCGCCACCACCGTTGACAGCACCGGCGGTCCCGGGGGAACCTCTACAAGCTTTACGCTCGCGCCGCTGCGTCGCGCAATACCCGCAACATCGTTGCGGATGCGCAGGGTGATTGAGTGGCTATCCATCTCGCGCGCCTTGCGCGGCAGGAGGTTGACGCGTATATCGGCCACATGAGGCCCCTGCCGCAGGTAGTAGTGCCTGACAAGGCCATTGAAGTCCATGGGCGAACCCGCTCCAACGGCGGATGTGAAATCCGTGACCTCCGGAACGGTCCGGAGGTAATCCTCCAGTTCACGAACAACCGCATCGGTTGTCTCAAGGGTGCCTGACTCCGGTGTATCCACGACAATCTGGAACTCGTTCTTGTTGTCGAACGGGAGCATCTTGAGAGGCACGCCGCCGGTGGGCACGAGCAGCAGCGACAGGGCAAAGAGCAGGCCTGTGACCGCCAGCAGCAGCACGCCATTGCGGCGCGAATCGGTGAACGGCCGCATGACCGCGCTGTATACGCGGTAGGTCCTTGTCGTGGTTATATCGTAGACGTCGTGGCCTTCGTCATCACGCAACAGCTTGCTGGATACCCACGGCGTGATGGCAAACGACACCAGCATCGAGGCAAGCATGGCAAGCGGCACATTCAGCGCCATCGGGCGCATGTAAGGGCCCATCATTCCCGTGATGAAGAACATTGGTATGAACGCCACCACCACCGCCAGCGTGGCCAGCACCACCGGCGGCATGACCTCGTTCATTGCCATGCCTATCGCCTGCAGTCTCGGCAGCTTGCGCATCTTGAGGTGGCGGTAGATGTTCTCAACCGCCACTATCGGGTCATCAACCAGCAGGCCAAGCGACAGGATAAGCGCAAAGAGCGTTACCCGGTTTATCGTATAGCCGGCAAGATAGTTCACGAGAAGGGTGATCGCATACGTAATTGGGACCGCCAGCGCAACTATCAGGCTGACGCGCAGTGTCATGACAACCGCAACCAGCACGATAACCGTCACCACCGCCTCGAAGAGGCTCTTAACCAGGTTGTTAACCTTCTCGTCGGCGGTTGCGCCGTAGTTGCGTGTTATCCGGAACTGCATCTCGTCCGGAATGATCCGGCCACGCATGGCCGAGAGGGCGCTCTCCACCTCGCGCGACACCCGGACGGCATTACTGCCCTTCTTCTTGGCCACTGCAATGGTGACCGCCGGGAACGACATCCCGTTGGTCAGGCTCTGGCCAGCCTGGCCGGCGGCCGGCCCGAAGCCGATCCGCGAGTAGGTCTGCGATTCGTCGGGCGAATCCTCGATCACAGCCACGTCCCTGAGGTAGACCGGCCGGCCGGAATGCGTGCCCACCATCAGGTTCCGCACCTCCGTCGCGTCCCGCAGGAACGGGCCGGACGCAACCTTTATGGAGGTGTTGGCCTGTTCGAAGCTGCCGCTTTCTCCCTGGGCATTGGAAACCTTCAGTGCTCCGGCAATCTCCATCGGCGACATGCCATACGCCGCGATTCGCTCCATATCGAGATACACGTGCAACACCCGCCGCCGCCCGCCGTGCAGCGTTATGTTGCCGGTATCAGGTATGCGCTGGAGTCTGGCAACAACCTCCTCCCCGGCGCGATAGAGCGCGTGTTCGTCATACCGGTCGCTGTAGAGGGCGACGTTTACGATCGGCACATCATCGATTTCAATGGGCTTCACCACCCAGCCGGCGATGCCCGGCGTTGTCTTGTCGATATTCTGGAAGATCTTGTTGTACAGCTTGATGAGGCTCTTCTCGCGGTCCTCACCGACCTTGAACCTGACGGTCACAACCGCCATGCCCGGCTGCGACATCGAGTACACATACTCCACCCCGTCGATCTGGTAGAGCATGCGCTCAAGCCTTGACGACACCAGCCGTTCGACCTCTTCCGATGATCCGCCGGGGTACATGACCATGACGTCGGCCAGCGGCACAACGATCTGCGGTTCCTCCTCGCGCGGGGTCACAAACAACGCCGCAAGCCCGGCCGCCAGGGCTATGATAACCAGCAGTATCGCCAGGTTTCCCTTGAGGAACGTATCTATTATCCCGCCAACCAGGGAATGTTTGCGATCGGTGTCCATGCGTCAGTTCTCCCTTGCCGGATTGACAAGCACGATATCGCCGGCCGCCAGCCCGGAGAGTACTTCGACGGTCGAACCGCGCACTGGTCCGGTGCGCACCGCGCGCCGCACTGCGCGTTCGCCATTCCTCACCTGCACCAGCTCCACCTGTCCTGCTGTGTATACCGCCGAGACAGGAATCATCATGGCGGTGCGGGCCTCGTCGGCAACCCATAGCCTGCCGAAGGTGCCCGGCATTACGTCCCCGCCAATTCCGTCCAGCTGCACCTTGACAAGCTGGGTGCGGCTCATGGGGTCGATCTCGCTGACGATCTGCCGCACCCGGCCCTGGAGCGCCGAAGCAGCCCGGTCCAGCGTCACCTCCACCACCTGCCCTACCGGGAGCTGCCCGAGAAGGCGGACTGGGACCGGAACATGCAGCTGCATGTTTGTCGGATCATAGATGGACAGCAGCAGCTGGCCCGGATTCGCGAGATCTCCAGGCTCGACGTGACGGTCAGTGACCACACCATCCATGGGTGAGGTGATCCGGGTGTAGGTGAGCACAACCTTGCTGCGCTCCCACTGGGCTTTGGCTGAAGTGAACATTGCCTGCGCCGCAGTCAGCGCCTGTTCCGTCGCCGCCTTGACGTCGAAGAGCTGGCGGGTCCGGTTGAGCTCGGTCTCAGCCTGCCTGAACTGCGCCTCGGCAGCCATCACCTGCTCCGAGATCTCCCGGTCATCGAGGGAAACCAGTGCCTGCCCTGAGACAACAGGCGATCCTGGGGCAACGAGGACCTCCTTCACAACCGCCGGGATCCTCGGACTTATGTTCACCTTCAGGCCTGAAGCCACCGTGCCAACCACGTCAACGCGCGGAGCAACAGGTTCAGCCTTCACGGTGAACACCTCGGCTCCGGGCAGAACACGCACCCCCGCATCATATGCCACACGTCCTGGCGGGGTGCCGCTGTGGAACACGCCGACGCTCCATAGGATGAGCACCACCAGTATGACTAACCCTATGACCGGCTTGGCAAGCCGCGCCCGGATCCCGCCGACTCGCGACTGCCCTGTCTTCCCCGCCTCCGCGTCCACCATTTCTTCAGTCATGTCCCCATCTCCTCTTCATTCATCCCCAGCATAGCGGTTGACAAGTTCGCCCCTCGCACGCGCAAGGTTCGAGATGGCGATCAGGTAATCGTACAAGGCCTCGACATTCCTGGTCCTCGTGCCTGAGAGACCGGTCCGGGCCGTAAGCAGTTCTGATAGGGCAGCCGCGCCCTGCTGGTAGCTTTGCTGCGTGATCCGCAACGCCTCCTCTGCGTTTTCAATGCCTTTGCGGACCACCTCAAGCCGCTCCCGGGCCTCAACAGCCTGGAGGACTGCCATGGTGAGATCCAGCTGGAGGCTGCTCAACGCCTTGCCGGCCTCCGCCTCGGCTGCGCGTTCAAGCGCTGCAGATCCGGAAACCGTCGCACCGCGACGGAAACCATCAAAGAGCTCCACTTCGGCAACAATACCCACCATGTAGCTCTCTTCAAAGTTGCTGGACACGTCACTGTTCCAGTCCAGCGATCCGAAGGCATTGATGGCCGGCAGGTACTCGCGCCTGGCCTTCCTGACCGCGGCGTGCCTGATTTCCGCAACCTTACGCGCTGCCTTCAGTTCCGGGCGGTTGCCGGCGGCACCCATGTCTTCCGTCGTCCGGGGGGGACTATCCGGCGGTGTCATTGCCAACGGCATATGACTGGCATCAACCATGTTTGTCCCGATACCGGCATTCAGGGCTGCAATGGCGAGTTTGACGCCGTGGCGGGCGCGAATCAGGTCATCCCTGGCCTGGGCGACCTGAACCTCAAGATTGAGCACGTCCGTCCCGATCGAGCCGCCGGCCTTGAGGCGCTCGTAGGCTACGCGGAGGCCCTCCTCAAGCGCACTTGCGGCCTCCTCCTGCACAGCGACGAATGCATCGGCCTGGAGAACCGAGAAGTAGCCACGTGCGACCTGGTGGATCATTTCATTCTGAAGGCCGCGCATGAGCAGTCTCGACACCTCGGCCCCGCCCCGCGCCATTTCAACATCCAGCCCGCTCCTGCCAAAGTCGTAGAGCCGGTACTTGATCCCGAGACTCAGGGCGAGGTTCTCTGTTTCCGGGGGATTGTTGAAGTCTGCCTGCATGGAAACACTGCGCTGGTTGAGCATCATCATGAATGCCTGCGGCGGGTTGTCGGTTCTTGCATAAGACACCGCCCCGCCCAGCATTGGATAGTACGCCGACTTGGCCGCCCTGATTGCCGCCTCAGCCGCCTGTACCCGCTCAGTTGCCGCCTGTATATCGGTGTTGTTCTTGAGCGTTGCGAGGATGCACTCATCCAGCGTCACCGCACCGGTTGCGGGTATCGCTCCAAGGAACGCGGCAAAACAGCATAATCTCAGAATCTTGAAGTACTGCATTCTTTCCCTCCGGGATAGGCCATCAGCAAGCTGCGCTCCGTCTCACGCTCCGCTTATACCACGCCAACATTGGAATGTGAAACATTATGGTTGTTTTCCACAACGCAAGTACCGGAGCTTGTACTTCATCCTGTACTTGGTGAATGTGGTCCAGAGATTGGTGCAAAGGTTCCTACCTGCCTGAGCAACCGCAGCCCCCGCCGGCGGATG
>SESH01108488.1_pt1 | contig 23973 bp, 17 predicted proteins | sample 3171561 | NCBI WGS metagenome assembly SESH01 (sample SAMN10866947, study PRJNA518727) | freshwater metagenome | biome: subpolar coniferous forest; feature: holomictic lake; material: water; isolation source: holomictic Lake 442 2011 16.5 m and 2014 13 m | place: Canada: near Kenora, Ontario
CCGCTGTACTCCCGCCTGGCCTGGGCCGACCAGCAGCGCGTCTTCGATCGCAAGGGCCCGCGACGCATCGTGCTTGCGACCAATGTCGCGGAGACCTCGCTGACCGTACCGGGGATCCGTTCGGTGATCGACTCGGGGCTGGCGCGCATCTCGCGCTACAGCCCGCGCTCGAAGATCCTGCGCTTGCCGATCGAGCCGATCTCGCAGGCCAGCGCCAACCAGCGGCAGGGGCGTTGTGGCCGCGTCGGCCCCGGCCTGTGCATCCGCCTGTACGACGAGCATGAGTTCGCCGAGCGGGTGCCGTTCACGGCCCCCGAGGTGCTGCGTACCAACCTCGCCAACGTGATCCTGCAGATGGAGGTGCTGGGCCTGGGCAACCCCACGGACTTCCCGTTCCTCGACCCACCCGACACGCGCATGGTCACCGACGGCTACCGCCTGCTGCAGGAGCTCGAGGCGGTCGACGCCGAACAGCGGGTCACTGAGACCGGCCGCACGATGGCGCGGCTGCCGGTTGACCCGCGGCTGGCGCGGATGCTGCTGGGCGCGCGCCTCCACGGCTCGCTCACCGAGGTGCTGCGGCTGGTCGCGGCGTTGTCGATCCAGGATCCGCGCGAACGCCCCGCGGACCGCACCGACGCGGCTGACGCTGCGCACGGCGAGGGCGCCGACCCGACTTCCGACTTCGTCACGCTGCTCGGACTTTGGCAGCGCTATCAGTCGGAGCGCGCCGCGCGCACCCGCAATGCGCTGCGTCGCTGGTGCGCCGAGCAGTTCCTGTCGGCGGCTCGCATGCGCGAGTGGGAAGAGCTCGAGGCGCAGCTGCGCGAGGTGACACGCGAGTTCAGCTGGACGCTGAATGAGACGCCGGCGACGCCCGAGGCGGTGCACCGGGCACTGCTGACCGGTCTGCTCGGGCAGATCGGCAGCAAGACCGAGCGCGGCGACTTCCTCGGTCCCCGTGGGCGGCGTTTCGTGATCGCACCGGGCACACCGCTGCGCAACCGCGCGCCGCGCTGGCTGATGGCGGCGCAACTGGTCGAGACCCAGCGCGTCTACGCGCGCACCGTCGCCGCCATCGAACCGGCCTGGATCGAAGCGGCGGCGCAGCACCTGCTGCGTCGCGAGTACACGGACCCCGAGTGGGACGAGGTTCGCGGCGCGGTCAGCTGCCGGGAAACGGTGACGCTGTACGGCCTCGTGCTCGCGGCGGGGCGGCGCGTCAACTACGGCGCTGTGGCACCGGCAGAGGCGCGCGAGATATTCGTGCGCGAGGCGCTGCTGCACGGCCGCTCACGGCTGACGGCGCGCTTTCTTAGCCACAACGCCCGCGTCAAGGAATCGCTCTTGGCGGAGGAGGCCGCCCTGCGGCGCCACGTCGTATTGGTTGATGAAGCGCAGCAGCTCGCGTTCTATCTGCAGCGACTGCCGGCAAACGCCTATTCGCTCGCGCACTTCGAGCGCTGGCGGCGCGACGCGGAGCGGGCAGATCCGGCATTGCTGCAGATGAGCGAGGCGCAGCTGCGTCGACCGGAGGCGCCGCCGCTGGATCGCGCCGCGCATCCCGACTCCTTCGCAGTCGCCGGCAACCGACTCCCGCTGCAGTACCTGTTCGAGCCTAGCCTGGCCGCGGACGGGGCGACGCTGCTGGTGCCAGAGCCGTTGCTGGCCAAGCTGCGGGCCGGCGAAATCGACTGGGGCGTGCCGGCCTGGCTGCCCGACAAGGTCACCGCGTTGATCCGCGGCCTGCCCAAGGTATTGCGCCGACGGCTCGTGCCTGCGCCCGATGTCGCCCAACGCGCGCTCGGCGAACTCGAACGGCTGCGCGGTGAGCCGTTCACGCGCGCACTCGCCACGGTGCTGACCCGCATTGGCGGTGAGCCGGTGCCGGAGGATGCCTTGGCCGGGGTCGAGCTGGAGCCGTATCTGCGCCTGAACCTGCGGATCCTGAACGCGGACGGCCGCATCATCGCCGAAGGCCGTGATCTGGCCACGCTGCAGCGCGAACAGCGCCGCAGCGGCGGTCCCGTGGCGGCCGCTGACGGCGCGGACCCGTGGCACCGAGCGCTGCTGCGGGAGTTTGATTTCGCGGTCCTGCCGGAGACGGTGGCGGTGGTACGCCAGGGCGTCACCCTCGAGCTGCACCCGGCGCTCGAGGACGCAGGCGCGCATGCGTCGCTGCGGCTGGTGGCGGATGCCGTGGAGGCAGAAGCCGCGTCTCGACGCGGCGTGCTGCGACTGCTGGCGCTGCAGATGGTGGCGCCGCTCAAGCACGCCGAAAAGCTGCTCGCCGCCGATCGCGAGCTGATGCTGCTGCATCAGCCGCTGGGGCCTGCCAAGGAATTGGTGCGCGCAATCGCCGAGCGAGCCATGGCGCGGGAGTGCCTGCCCCGCGGCACGCCGCTGCCGCGCACGCGCGCCGCGTTCGAGGCGGCGCTGGAGCGGGGGCGGCCAGGCCTGGTCGGCTGTGCCGAGCGGCTCGGCGCCGCTGTGCGCCTCGCGCTGCTGGAGTTCAAGGGGCTACGCGAGGACCTGACCCGGCTACCGCCGGGCTGCGACCGCGCGCTGGTCGCGGACCTGCGCGCGCAGCTGGCCAGCCTGATCCTCGAGGGCTTCGTCGCGGCGACGCCCGATCCGTGGCTGGACTCCCTCGGACGCTACCTCAAGGCGATGCGCCGGCGCGCGGCCAAGCTGCCAGGCGCGCACGGCGCAGTGGCGGCCGCGCAACGCGAGTACCACAGCTGCCGTGCGCGGCTGACGGCGCTTGCGGCGCGGGTCCCCAAGGGCGAAGCCTGGCCCGCGGCGCTGGCGGAGCTGCGCTGGCTGGTCGAGGAGTACGGCGTGCAGTTGTTTGCGCAGGACCTGCGTACGCAGGTGCCGGTCTCCGCCAAGCGGATCGCGACGGCGGAGGCCGCCGCCACGGCGGCGATACGCTAGCCAGCCCCGATCGATTTATTGCACTGCAATCAAATCGTTCCGGGGATGGTAGGATTCGCCCACTATGGTCACCGCAACACGCATTGAAGATTGGAGCCCGGACTCCTGGCAGCGCAAGACGACCCTGCAGCAGCCGACCTATCGCGACCCGGGGGCCCTCGAGCGGGCAGTCCTGTCGCTGTCGCGCCTGCCGCCGATTGTCGTCTCCTGGGAGGTGGATGAGCTCAAGCGTCAGCTGGCCGCCGCGCAGCGCGGCGAGACGTTCATCCTGCAGGGCGGACACTGTGCCGAGTCGCTCGATGAAACCACCTCGGAGCGGATCGTCGAGCAGCTGAAGATCCTGCTGCAGATGAGCCTGGTCCTCGTCCACGGCATGAAAAAGCCCATCGTGCGGGTCGGCCGGCTCGCCGGGCAGTACGCCAAGCCGCGCTCGGCCGACACCGAGACGCGCGACGGGGTGACCCTGCCGTGCTACCGCGGCGACATCGTCAATCGTGCGCCGTTCGACGCGGTGTCGCGCGAACCGGACCCGGAGCTGCTGCTGCGTGGCTACGAGCGGGCCGCACTGACGCTGAACTTCGTGCGCGCACTGATCGACGGCGGGTTCACGGACCTGCACCATCCCGAGTACTGGGATCTGGACTTCATGCGCCACTCGCCGATGTACGAGGAGTACAAGCGCATCGTCGACTCACTGGCCGACTCGCTGTCGTTCTTCGAGTCGATCACCGGCCACGCCGTGCATGATTCGCAGCGGGTCGAGTTCTATGCCAGCCACGAGGGCCTGCACCTGCACTACGAGCAGGCGCAGACGCGCTACATCCAACGCCGCGATCGTTGGTACAACCTGTCTACGCACATGCCGTGGATTGGCGTACGCACGGCGGGACTCGACCATGGCCATGTCGAGTATTTCCGTGGCATCGCCAATCCCATTGCGGTGAAGGTCGGCCCGTCTGCGGACGTGGCGTACCTGCGTGGCCTGACCCGGGCGCTGAACCCGGACAACGAGCCTGGCCGGCTGACGCTGATCCATCGACTGGGCGCGAAAGACGTCGCCGCCAAGCTGCCGGCACTGATTGACGGTGTACGCGCGGCCGGCGCTGAAGTGCTGTGGATCTGCGATCCCATGCACGGCAATACCGAGAGCACGAAGTCCGGGCTCAAGACCCGCCGCTTTGACAACATCCTGTCGGAGCTGGAAACGGCGTTCCGTATCCACAGCGAGATGGGCTCGCGGCTCGGCGGCGTGCATCTGGAGGTGACCGGCGATAACGTCACCGAGTGCACCGGCGGCGCGCGGGGACTCAGCGAGGACGATCTGGCCCGCGCTTACCGCTCGACGGTCGACCCGCGCCTGAACTACGAGCAGGCGCTCGAGGTGGCGATGCGGGTCGCGCGCTGGCCGGGCGCCCGCTAGCCGACAGCAGCGTGCGCAGCGTGGCGATCTCGCCCGGCGAGGCGTCGCGGCTGTCGCCGGGCGCAAGCCCGGTCAGGTCAAAGGGCCCGATCGAGGCGCGGATCAGGCGCAAGGTCGGCAAGCCGACCGCCGCGGTCATCCGCCGCACTTGCCGGTTGCGCCCCTCGCGCAGACTCAGTTCGAGCCAGCCTGTCGGGATCTGCGCGCGATAGCGGATCGGCGGCTCCCGCGTCCACAGGTTCGGCGGCTCAAGCAGCGTTTTGGCGCCCGCAGGCCGGGTCAAGCCGTCCGGCAACAGCACGCCGGCCCGTAGTTTCGCCAGCTGCGCCGGGGTCGGGGCGCCCTCGACCTGCGCCCAGTAGGTCTTCTGCAAGGCGTGGCGCGGATCGCTGATCTGCGCCTGCAGGATGCCGTCATCGGTCAGCAGCAGCAGTCCTTCGCTGTCGTAGTCGAGCCGTCCGGCCGGGTACAGACCCGGCGCGGTGACGCAGTCGGCAAGGGTGCGGCGCTCGTCGGCCCGCGAAAAGCGGGTCAGCACCTGGAAGGGCTTGTTTAACAACAGCAGCCGCATGGCATTTCCGGGGGGTGGGGCGGGACGCGCGCAGATTGCCTGTAGTGGTCGATTCCCGCTAGTATTGTGCACTGCAAAACGCGCGTCCCGAACGGGCGCCGAGGGGGTCGATTGAGTGCAGCTCCAGACACGGGGCTAGGCGCCGCCACGCCGGCCGGCGTCGATATCAGCGGCGGCGCTGCTCCCGGACGGGGCAGCGTGCTGGCGCCTGCTGCCGTCCAGTTCGTCACCGAACTGGCGCGCGAATTCGCGCCGCGTGTCGCGGCACTGCTGCTCGCCCGTGACGTCCGCCAGCGGCAGATCGACGCCGGCGCGCGACCGGACTTTCTGCCTGAAACCCAATCGATCCGCGACGCCGACTGGCGCATCGCCGCCATTCCGGTCGACCTGCTCGATCGGCGCGTCGAGATCACCGCTCCCACCGACCGCAAGATGATCATCAACGCCCTGAACTCCGGCGCGAAGACGTTCATGGCCGATTGCGAGGATTCCTCCTGCCCGACGTGGGAGAACGTCATCGGCGGGCAGCAGAACCTCGCCGACGCGGTCCGCCGCTGCATTGACTACAGCGCTGCCGATGGCCGCCAGTACCGCCTCAACGCGCAGACCGCCGTGCTGCTGGTGCGGCCGCGCGGCTGGCACCTGGTTGAAAAGCACTGGCACGTCGACGGCGCGCCGGTCGCTGGCGCCCTGGTCGACTTCGGGCTGTATCTGTTCCACAACCACGCCGAGCTCGCCGCGCGCGGCACCGGGCCTTACTTTTACCTGCCCAAGCTCGAGAGCCACCACGAAGCGCGGCTGTGGAACGACGTGTTCCGTGCGGCCGAATCCCGCCTCGGCCTGCGCCACGGCACGATCAAGTGCACCGTGCTGGTGGAGACGATCTGCGCGGCCTTCGAGCTGGATGAAATCCTCTACGAACTGCGCGATTACATCGTCGCGCTCAACTGTGGCCGCTGGGACTACCTCTTCAGCTTCATCAAGAAATTCAGCCGCCACCGCGAGTTCCTGCTGCCCGACCGCAGCCAGGTTGCGATGACCACGCACTTCCTGCGCTGCTACTCGCAGCTGGTGATCAAGACCTGCCACCGTCGCGGCGCGTTAGCCATCGGCGGCATGGCGGCGCAGATTCCGATCAAGAACGATCCGGTCGCGAATGCCGAGGCCCTCGCCAAGGTGCGCTCAGACAAGGAGCGCGAGGCGAGTGACGGACATGACGGCACCTGGGTCGCCCATCCGGCGCTCGTGCCGGTGGCCATGGAGGTGTTCGACCGGCTCATGCCGACCCGCAACAACCTGCACCGCCGCCGCGACGACGTCCAGGTGACCGCCGCCGACCTGCTGCAGGTGCCAACAGGCTCGATTACCGAGGCCGGCCTGCGCAATAACCTCGCGGTGGCGATCCGCTACCTGGCCGCCTGGCTGGGCGGCAACGGCTGCGTGCCGATCTTCAACCTGATGGAGGACGCGGCGACCGCCGAGATCGCGCGCGCCCAGCTGTGGCAATGCGTGCACCACCGCGCGGTAATGGACGACGGGCGCACCGTCGCATTCGCGCTGGTAATGACGCTACTGGCCGAGGAACTCGCTAAGATCCGCGCCGAGCTGGGGGCGGAGGGCTTTGCCAAAGGCCACTACACACGCGCGGCCGAGCTCGTCACCGAGCTCACCGCCAGCGACCAGTTCGCGACATTTTTGACCCTGACCGCCTACCGCGACATTGACTAACCGACCGGGAGCCATTCCATGACGATGTTGACCGCCGAGCAGATGCAGAAGGACTGGGAGACGAACCCTCGCTGGAAGGGAGTGATTCGTGGCTACACGGCCGCCGACGTCGTCCGCCTGCGCGGTACGGTGCCGATGGAATATTCGCTCGCCAAGCTCGGCGCCGAGAAGCTCTGGTCGCACATGGCCAAGATGCCGTACGTCAACGCGCTGGGCGCGCTGACCGGCAACCAGGCGATGCAGCAGGTGAAGGCGGGGCTCAACGCGATCTACCTGTCCGGCTGGCAGGTGGCGGGCGACGCCAACGTCGCCGGCGAGATGTACCCCGACCAGTCGCTGTATCCCGCGAACTCGGTGCCGGAAGTGGTGCGCAAGATCAACAACACCCTGATGCGCGCCGACCAGATCCACCACGCCGAGGGCAACGACTCGATCGACTGGCTGCAGCCGATCGTCGCGGATGCCGAAGCGGGCTTTGGCGGCGTACTCAACGCTTTCGAGCTGATGAAGGGCATGATCGAAGCGGGCGCCGCCGGCGTGCACTTTGAGGACCAGCTGTCGAGCGCGAAGAAGTGCGGCCACATGGGCGGCAAGGTGCTGGTGCCGACCCAGGAAGCCATCGCCAAGCTCGTCGCGGCGCGGCTCGCGGCCGACACCTGCGGCGTGCCGACGGTGCTGGTGGCGCGCACGGACGCCGAAAGCGCGAACCTGCTGACCGCCGACGTCGACTCGCGCGACACGCCGTTCATCGACCACTCGAAGGGTCGGACCGCGGAAGGCTTCTTCTACGTCAAGGCCGACCTCGAGCAGGCGATTGCGCGCGGTCTTGCGTACGCGCCGTACGCCGACCTGATCTGGTGCGAGACGGGCCACCCGGATCTTGAAGATGCGAAGAAGTTCGCCGATGCGATCCATGCCAAGTTCCCCGGCAAGATGCTGGCCTACAACTGCTCGCCGTCGTTCAACTGGAAGTCGAAGCTCGATGACGCCACGATCGCAAAGTTCCAGCGCGAGCTGGGGGCGATGGGCTACAAGTTCCAGTTCATCACACTGGCCGGCTTCCACGCGCTGAACTTCTCGATGTTCCAGCTCGCCAAGGGCTACAAGGCCGCGCAGATGACCGCCTACGTCGCCCTGCAGGAAGCGGAGTTCGCCGCCGAAAAGGACGGCTACACCGCCACCAAGCACCAGCGTGAGGTCGGTGCCGGCTACTTCGACGATGTGACCAGCACCGTCACCGGCGGCACCTCCTCGACGAGCGCCATGAAGGGCTCGACCGAAGAAGAGCAGTTCAAGGCCCATTGACGGGGCTTGCGGGGGGAAGGCCGGCACCGGATTATCTGTGCCGATGCCGACCTCCACCCCCGCTGATGAGTTCCCGACCGCGGTTGCCGCGGCCGGCGCACTGACCACCCCGCCGACGCTGGTCGTCGAGCAGGGTGGGGCGGATCCGAACCAGGCGTTCGATCCCAAGGCGTTTGTCGCCTCGCTGCCCACGCGGCCCGGTGTCTACCGGATGCTCGACGCTGGTGGCCAAATCCTCTATGTCGGCAAGGCAGGCAACCTGCGCTCGCGCGTGGCCAGCTACTTTCGCACTGACGTCGTGCAGCCGAAGGTGGTGGCGCTGGTGCGCCAGATCGCCGCCATCGAGGTCACCGTCACCAACTCGGACACCGAGGCGTTGCTGCTCGAGTTCAACCTGATCAAGAAGCACCGGCCGCACTACAACATCCTGCTGAAGGACGACAAGAGCTTCCCGTACCTGTATCTGACCACTCAGCAAAGCTATCCCCGGCTGAGCTTCTACCGCGGCAGTCGGCGCATGCCCGGCCGGTTCTTCGGTCCGTACCCGAACTCGGTCGCGGTCCGCGAGACGCTGTTGCAGCTGCAAAAGCTGTTCAAGCTGCGGCAGTGCGAGGACAGCTATTTCGCCAACCGCACTCGGCCTTGCCTGCAATACCAGATCGCGCGCTGCTCGGGCCCGTGCGTAGGGCTTATCAGCGAGGCCGACTACGCCGCCGATGTCGCGGCCGTGGCGCGGGTGCTGGAGGGGCGCAACGAGGAGGTGGCGACTGAGCTTGGCAACCGCATGGAGGCGGCGGCGGCGACGCTGGCGTTCGAGAAGGCAGCGGCACTGCGCGACCAGCTGGCGGCGCTGAGGTCGCTGCAGGCGCAGCAGATCGTCAGTGCCGGCGACGAACTCGACTGCGACGTGGTCGCGGTCGCCAGCGGCCCCGGCGAGTACGGCATCGGCGTGATGTTCGTGCGCGCCGGCCGCAATCTCGGGACGACCACGTATTTTGCCAAAGCGCCGTTTGCAGAGCCCGAGGAGGTGGTCGCGGCCTTCGTCACGCAGCACTACCTGGCACACGAGGCGCCCCCCGAGCTGGTGCTCGAGGTGGCCGTGCCGGGGGCCGATACGCTCGCCGCGGCGCTGGCCGAGCGCGCCGGCCACCGGGTCACGATTCATGTCGCCTCGCGCGGCCTGAAGGTCCGCTGGCTGGACATGACCCGCGACAATGCCATCCAGGCGCTGAAGATGCGCCTCGCCACCCAGGCAGGCATCGAGCAGCAACTGCGCGAGGTGGGGGAGGCGCTCGGCATGGCCACCGCGCCGGCGCGACTGGAGTGCTTTGACATCAGCCACACCCGCGGCGAGGCGACGGTCGCTTCGTGCGTCGTGTTTGGGCCGGAAGGACCGCTGAAGGCCGACTACCGGCGCTTCAACCTCGAGGGGATCGCGCCGGGCGATGACTATGCCGCCATGCGCCAGGCCCTCACGCGGCGTTACCGCCGGGTCAAGGCGGGGGAGGCGCGGCTGCCGGACGTGCTGCTGATCGATGGTGGTACCGGCCAGCTGGCACAGGCGGTGGAAGTGCTCGCCAGTCTCGAGGTGCAGGTCCCTGCGGTCGTTGGCGTCGCCAAGGGCGCCGACCGGCGCGTCGGCCAGGAGCGGCTTTTCTTGTTGGGTCAGGACCTGCCGCTTATACTTGCGCCGGATTCGCGTGCTCTGCACCTGATTCAGCGTGTCCGGGACGAGGCACACCGCTTCGCGATTGCCGGCCACCGTGCCCGCCGCGCCAAAGCGCGGCAGTCCTCGGTGCTGGAGGATGTGCCGGGACTGGGGCCTGCGCGACGGCGGGAGCTGCTCAAGCGGTTCGGCGGTCTGCAGGGAGTGCTAGGCGCTGGCGTCGACGATCTCGCCCAGGTTCGTGGGATCGGACGGCACCTCGCCGAGGCCATTTACGCTCGCTTGCACCCGGACAGCTGATTCGTGACGCCCTACACGTTCCCCAACCTGCTGACGGCGCTGCGCATCGCGCTGATCCCGGTGATTGTCGGGCTGTTTTACCTGCCGTATGGCTGGGGTGACATCCTCGCCTGCACGCTGTTCGCCATCGCCGGCATCACCGATACGCTCGATGGCTACTTCGCACGCCGCAGCGGACAGGTGTCGCGACTGGGCGCGTTCCTCGATCCGGTGGCCGACAAGCTGATTGTGGCGACCGCACTGGTGCTGATCGTCAGCCGCGACCATATCTGGTACGTGACCCTGACCGCCGCGGTGATCATCGGACGGGAGATCGCAATTTCCGCGCTGCGTGAGTGGATGGCCGAAATCGGCGCCCGCCAGAAGGTCGCCGTCTCCTCGCTGGGCAAGTTCAAGACCATTGCGCAGATCGTCGGACTGTCGATGATGCTGTTCTACCAGGACCTCTGGGGCCTGCCCATTTACCGCATGGGCCTTGCCCTGACGGTGCTGGCCGCGGTCCTGACGCTCTGGTCAATGGTTATTTACCTGCGAGCCGCCTGGCCGGAACTGAGTGCGAATACTCGCTCTTAAGGCCAAAAGAGTCTTGACACTTCATTCACTTACTTTAGAATTCCGGGTTCGCCGCGGGCGGGAATAGCTCAGTTGGTAGAGCGCAACCTTGCCAAGGTTGAGGTCGCGAGTTCGAGCCTCGTTTCCCGCTCCAAATCCTTCGGCGTCGTGGCGGAGTGGTCACGCAGCGGACTGCAAATCCGTGTACGCCAGTTCGATTCTGGCCGACGCCTCCACTTCGTACCGGCGATACGTACTGGCGATCTTCCGTAGCAGCTACCGCGGTAGCGTTCGGTGGCGCCAGGGAATCGCCAGCGGCATTGAAGGCCGAGCGAAAAGGGCGACGCAACACTCGCATCAATGACCAGTCGCGCATCGGCTTCCTATGGCATGCCGACGCTCGCCGTGCCGTTGCCATCGGGGACCACCCCCTGGCGCTGGAAAATGACCAAGCTGCTCGACGAAATTCATCCGGGCGAAATCCAACTGGCCAGTCACGTCGATGTTTCGCCCATTCGGATTAGCGAACTGGTCAATGGCTTAAGGCCGGTGACCGCGGACACGGCGCTTCGGCTTGGGCTCTTTTTCGGCATGGATGCGCAGTATTGGCTGAACCCGCACAGTGAATATACGGACGCTGCGCGTCTGAGTTTTAATTCGGCCGAGGCACTCGTGCGACTACTGACGCCGGCCAATCGAGCGCTGTTGGCGCTCATTCGCGACCGCAAGCCAGAACCCGTCGCGGCGCTGGCCAAGTTGCCGCAGGCCGGAAACGGCGTCTGCGCGCCGTCGTCACAAAACTCCGCATCGAGATCGACCTGTACTCCAACCACGACGCCCTCGAGGTTGCGTAGGCGCAAGCTGTCGCCCGTCAGGCTAACGCTGCGGCCTGATTCGATGCGACCGCGAACAAGGCGGCGATTCCCTCGCGGGTAGGACAGCGCAGCACGCCCACTTCGGTAATCAGCGCCGTGACCAGGTCCGCAGGCGATACGTCGAATGCCGGGTTTCGAACCGGCACCTCGTCGGCGGCCCACTGCAGCGAACCAAAACCGCGCACTTCGGCCGCGTCGCGCTCCTCGATGGGGATTGCATGACCGTCGGCGATGCGCCGATCGATCGTCGACAGTGGCGCTGCGACGTAGAACGGAATGCCATGACGATGCGCGAGCACCGCGACCATGTAGGTGCCTATCTTGTTGGCGAAGTCGCCATTTGCCGCGATGCGATCGGCACCGACAATCACTGCATCGACCTCGCCCTGCTGCATCAGGTGGCCGGCCATGTTGTCCGTGATCAGCGTGACCGGAATCCCCTCCTGCTGCATCTCCCAGACCGTGAGCCTTGCGCCCTGCAGGAACGGCCGCGTCTCATCCGCGATCACCGACAGGCGCTTGCCGGCGGCGACGGCCGAGCGGATCACGCCCAGCGCCGTGCCGTGACCGGCGGTCGCCAGTGCGCCCGCGTTGCAGTGGGTGAGCACGCGCATGCCGTCGGCCAGCAGTTTCTCGCCGTGTGCGCCCATCGCTCGGTTGGCCGCGACATCCGCGGCCAGCACCGCATGCGCCGCCGCGAGCAATCCCTCGGCGATCACCGCGGGAGCCGCCCCGGCCAACGCGTCCAGGCGCGCTTGCATGTGCTCCAGCGCCCAGCGCAGGTTGACGGCGGTGGGCCGACTCGCGCCCAGCGCGGCGATACCCAGCGTCAGGGCGCGATAGAACGCCGCAGGCTCAAGGTCCCTGCAGCGCTGCGCCTCCAGCGCAACGCCGTAGGCGGCCGCGCAACCGATGGCAGGCGCGCCGCGGACGACCATGCTGCGAATGCCCTCGGCTACTGCAGCGGCGGAGTCGTACGCCAGCCGATCGAAGCGGGCCGGCAACACACGCTGGTCGATCATCTCCAGCACGCCGCGATCCGCCGCCCAGCGCAGCGTCTCGACGCGCAGTGTGGATGCGGCAGTCATCGGTTCAACACGCGACCGGCGATGGCGCCAAGTCGTCCGCACAGCACCGGATCGCGGGCTGCGGGCGCCGTAATCAGCGCGTACTCGAGCGCATGCTGGCAACCGTGCGGGCAGGTCGCTCCAGCCGCCTGTAGCAGTCGTGGCGCTACTGTGCGGACCAGCGTACGGGCGTGCTCGGCATTGGCGTGCAGCGTGCGCACGATCATCTCGACGCTGACGTGGTCATGGTCCGGATGCCAGCAGTCGAAGTCGGTCACCATCGCGACCGTCGCGTAGCAAAGCTCGGCCTCGCGGGCCAGCTTGGCCTCCGGCATGTTGGTCATCCCGATCACGTCGCAGTTCCACCTGCGGTACAGCTCGGACTCGGCCTTGCTCGAGAACTGCGGCCCTTCCATGACCAGATACGTGCCGCCGCGCACGTGGCGGAGGGCGGCATCGGTGGCGGCGCCTTGTAATGCATCGCCCAGGCGGCTGCAGACCGGGTGCGCCATCGAGACGTGCGCAACCAGGCCGGTGCCGAAGAAACTCTTGTCACGGGCAAAGGTGCGGTCGATGAACTGGTCGACGATCACGAACGTCCCGGGTGGCAGCTCCGCGCGCAGCGAGCCGACCGCGCTGACCGAGATGACCTGGGTGACGCCAAGGCGCTTGAGCGCGTCGATATTGGCGCGAAAGTTGATCGCGGAAGGGGGCAGGCGATGGCCACGCCCATGCCGCGGCAGGAACGCCAGCGGCTGGCCATCGAGCTCGCCGAGCAGAATTTCGTCGGAGGGCTCGCCGAACGGCGAGACCACCTTCACCCAGCGGGTCTGGCTCAGCCCATCGATGGCGTAGACGCCACTTCCCCCAATCACTGCGAGCATGCATTCATCCCTTGGGTCAGATCACCCGATCGTTGCCGCCGTCCACCGGCAGCTGTGCGCCGGTCACTTTGTCGAACAGCGGGCCGCACATTTCAGCGGCCAGCTCCGCCACGTCGCGGCTGCGCACTTCCACTTTCAGCACGTTGTTGGTGCGGTACTGCTCGACGCTGATGCCGTACTGGCGCGCACGCGCCGCCAGCACCTCCTCGCTCCACAGGCCGGTGTCGAACACGGCATTCGGGTGCAGGATATTGACGCGGATGCCATCGCCACCCCACTCCAGTGCGGCGACCCGCGCCAACTGGGTGAGTGCGGCCTTGGAAGCGGAGTAGGCGGCAGCACCAGGACCGGGCGCCGGCACGTTCTTGGAGCCGATCACGACGACGCGGCCGCCGCGGGCGGCCAGACGCAGCAACGGATGGCAGTCCCGCAGCAGCGCCAGGTTCGCATCGACGTTGACGCTCATCGCACCGCGCCAGGCGGCATCGGCGAGCGACTCGATGCGGGTGCCGCCGGGGAACACACCGGCGTTGAGCACCAGCAGGTCCAGGCCCCCAAACGCGAACACGCCGGCATCCAGCGCCGCCGCGCGCGCTAGCGGATCGGTGACATCGCACACCACGCCGAGCACGTCGGGCCTGGCAAACTCAGTGGTGACGGCAGGATTGGTGTCGAGGGCAATCACCGCGGCACCGCGGGCCAGCAGCGAGTCGACGCAGGCGCGGCCGATGCCGGATGCCGCGCCCGTGACCAGCGCCACTTCGCCTGCGTACAGGCGCGGCGCAGGACCGCGACCGAGCTTCGCCTGCTCCAGCTCCCAGTACTCGACGTCGAACAGGTCCGACTCCGGCAGCGCCTGGAATCCGCCCAGTTCGGTGGCAGCCTCGATCACCTCGAGGGTGTGCGCGTAGATGTCACGCACAATCGCGGTGTCACGCACGCTGCGGCCGGCACAGCCAAGTCCAAAGGCCGGATCAAGCACGACCCGCGGTGCCGGATCGAGCATCTTTAGCGGCCGATCGGCGCGTGCCGACTGGCGCTCGAAGTAGCGCCGGTAGTCGGTGACGTAGGCGGCCACGTCGCGACCGAGCAGCGGTAGTCGCTTGGTGCGAATCACATGATCAGGCGTGGCAGGCCCCTGCTGCGACAGCATCGCGATATCCGGCCGCTGGGCAAAAGCGACAAAGCGCTCGTCCGAATGAATCGACAGCAAGAGCGGATGGCCGGCTGCCGCCGACAGCTCGCAGCGCAAGCGCGCGATCTCGCCGCGCGTCGTTGCCGCCGGCCTAATGGCTGACGATGGCCTGCGCCTCGCACCAACGCGGGCCAGATAGTCTTCGGCGCGTTGTACCAGCGAGATCATCCGTTCATAGGATTCGCGGGCGGTCGCGCCGAAGGAGAAGATGCCATGGTTGAGCAGCACCATGCCGAGCGTGCCGGCATGGGCCTGGCGCGGGAACTCCCGCGCGCACAGTCGCGCCAGATCGAAGCCCGGCATCACGTACGGGATCACCACCACGTCGCGACCGTAGACCTCGGCGACGCGCTTGGTCCCGTCCGCGGTGTTGGTCAGCGCGAGCAGCGCGTCGGCATGGGTATGGTCGACATAGCGATGCGGCAGCAGGGCGTGCAGGATCGCCTCGACCGATGGCGCCGGCGCACCCACCCGAGTCACGTGGGTGGCAAGCTCGCTGACCATCTGCGCATCCGACAGCGCCGGCAGGCTCGCAAGCCGCAGCAGATGGTCCATGCGCACGGGCGCAAAGCCAGCCGCCTCGATCGTGGCGAGGTCCCAGCCGCTGCCCTTGACGTAGAGGATCTCGTGCTCATCGCCAAGGACATCCATCTCGCGCAACTTGAGCGAGGTGTTGCCGCCGCCGTGGAGCACCAGCGACGGGTCCCGGCCCAGCAACTGCGAGCTGTAGACGCGCAGCGCCAGCTCGCCCACGTGCCGCTCAGCCTCCGCCTCGTCCCACAGTCCACTCACAGTTCACCTCGCCCCGGTTGTCCGTGGCGAGTGTAAAGCAGCCGTTGAGCGCTTTCCGGCGGGTTTCGGGTATTTTCGGGGGCCTCGCTCAGGCCCGGCGCATCAACGTGCTCTTGCCGAACAACGACGCGATCAGGTCGACGGCGACCACCGCGGTGCGATTGCGCTCGTCGTAGGCGGGATTGACCTCGACCACGTCGAGGGAGGCGAGCAGGCCGGTGTCGGCGATCATTTCCATGCACAGCTGCGCCTCCCGGTAAGAGGGGCCGCCGGGAACCGTGGTCGCAACGCCAGGGGCAATGTCCGGGTCGAGGAAATCGACGTCGAAGCTGACGTGCAGGTGGGTGTTGGCGTCCAGCCCCTCGAGCGCACGGGCCAGCGTCTGGCGCATGCCGGTCTCGTCGATGTAGCGCATGTCGAACACCTCAAGCCCCACATCGTGCACGAACCGTCGCTCGCCGGGATCGACGCTGCGGATGCCGATCTGGCGGATCGAGTCGGCCGCCAGCGCCGGGGTGTGGCCGGACAGGCCGGTCAGTGCCGCCGGCCCATGGCCGCACAGGCAGGCCACCGGCATGCCATGCAGGTTGCCGCTAGGCGTCAGCGCCGCGGTGTTGAAGTCGGCGTGTGCGTCCAGCCACAGCACCCGCAGGCGCTGGCCCCGCTCGCGACAACGGCGCGCGACCGCGCTGATGGAGCCGATCGCCAGGCAATGGTCGCCACCGAGCATGATCGGCAGCTCGCCATGCACCAGTGCGCCGTAGACGGCCGCGTCGACGGCGCGGCACCACTGGGTGACTTCCTCGAGATGGCGATAGCCGTCGCGCGGCGGCAGCACGGGGTTGGCGGGACCCAGCAGATTGCCGTGGTCGACCACGTTGACGCCCTGCGCCTGCAGCGCCTCACGAATACCGGCAACGCGCAGCGCCTCCGGTCCCATCGATGCGCCGCGTACGCTTGCGCCTACGTCGGTGGGCGCGCCGATCAGCGCGACGGTTGAGCTCACCACTGGCCCCTCAACCCGCGCGTCGCAGCGGCATGCGCCGCGCGGCGCCGGCGAGCGTGCCGCCATACAAGTCTTTAGGGTCGTCCAGGCGCGGCACCAGATCGATGCGCCGGCGATGGTCGCTGTCCGCCTGCAGCAACTGATGCAGGAATCGCAGCGCGGAGTAGTCCTCGAGCGCGAACCCGACCGAGTCGAAGATCGTGATGTCGGTGGGGGAGGTGCGCCCCGGCGCACGGCCGCGCAGCACGTCGGCGATCTCGGTGACCGGGAAGTCGTCTGGCATCTGCTGGATCTCGCCTTCGATGCGCGACTGCGGCGCGTACTCGACGTAGACCTTCACCTGCGGCATGACCAGCACGTCGGCATGCAGCTCCGTCTTGCCGGGGCAGTCGCCGCCGACGGCGTTCAGGTGCACACCGGGACGCACCATCGGCGGCGTCAGGATGACGGCGTTGCGCTTGTCGGCGGTCACGGTCGTGATGATGTCGGCGCCCTGGCACGCCTCCTGGGTGGAGGCACAGCGCACCACGCGCAGATCCTCCATGCCGGCCATGGCGGCGAGGTTCGCGGCCAGCTTCGCGGTCGCGGCCCCGTCGACGTCGTACAGCCGCAGTTCCCGGATTCCCAGCATGCGATAGAACGCAATCGCCTGGAACTCGCTCTGCGAGCCGTTGCCGATCAGCGCCATGACCCGGCTGTCCGGCCGTGCCAGCTGCCGCGCGACCATGGCCGAGGTCGCCGCCGTTCGCAGCGCGGTCGTCACGGTGAGTTCCGACAGCAGCAACGGGTAGCCGGTGGCGACGTCGGCGAGCACGCCGAACGCGGTCACGGTCAGGAGGCCCGCGGCGGTGTTCTTAGGATGGCCATTGACGTACTTGAACGAGTACAGCTGGCCGTCGCTGGTCGGCATCAGCTCGATGACCCCTTCGGGCGAGTGACTGGCCACCCGGGCGGACTTGTCGAAAGCGTCCCAGCGGCGGTAGTCGGCCTCGATCTCAGCGGCCAGCCGCTCGATGAACACAGCCGGACCCTGGGCGCCGACCAGGCGTTGCACGTCACTGACACCGATGTAATCGACCATGGCTTTACTCCGCCGCAGGCCGGGTCCCGGAAAGGCCCCGTGAAGAAGCTATCGTCGCGCGGGCGCGAGCCAACAGGAAGACAACAAACTGCCATTAAGAGCGATTTGTCTGTCTTATTGATATGATATGGCGACAAAATGCTAGCAGGGAGACCTCTATGGATGATACCGACCGTCAGCTGATCGGCCTGCTACGCGCCGACGCTCGTGCCACCGTACTGTCGTTGGCGCGGCGCCTGGGGGTGTCCCGCGGCACCGTTCAGAACCGGATCGCCCGGCTCGAGCGCGACGGCGTGATCCTCGGTTACACGGTGCGGCTGCGCGAGACGCTGGACACCCCGAGGGTCACTGCGCTGATGAACATCGCCGTCGACAGCAACAGCGAGGACGCGGTGCGCCGGGCGCTGCAAACCGACCCTGCGGTCAGCGTGCTGCACTCGACGACGGGTCGCTGGGACCTGGTGGTGGAACTGCACGCAGAGACGCTGCCTGCGTTCGACCGGGTGCTCGAACGCATCCGCCGGGTCGAGGGCATTGCCCGCACCGAGACCTCGATTCTGCTGTCGACCCAGGCGCTCTAGCGACTGCAGCATGTTCGTATCGGCAGCGGCACGGGCTGCCGCTAGACTCTTGAGGTTGCCGCCGCAGCGACCGGCCGCGGCCCTTTGCCGACCCCAGGAGCGCTCGTATGAAAATAAAGTCACCGGCCACTGCACTGGCCATCGGGATTGCCCTCGGCATGCTGATCTCGGCAACGGCACTGGCCGCCGACGCCGTGGCCGGCAAGAAGATCTACGACAGCAGCTGCGCTGACTGCCACGAGCTCAAGGATCACGCCGGCAAGCCCGCAGCGGAGCTGACCAAGAGCCTCAAGTCGATTGTGGCGCGGCAGAAGAAGCACAAGAAGCAGCTGCGGCTGGACGACGAGCAGATCGCAAACGTCGCCGAGTACCTGGCTACCGCGAAGTAAGCAACGCGGTGCGCGGCCGGGCCTGCGGCAGGCTGCGCCCCAACGAAAAGCCCCGGCACCAGACCGGGGTTTTAGTCACCTGCTGACGTCGCGGGACGCAAGCAGACAGCGGTCATCGTAGCGACGCCTATTCTCACATCACTGGTGCTCATGCCGCCGCCCCGACACGCGCCATCCTTAGCCTTGCGCGGACGAGGTGTCCGGCTTGCCCGCGCGTGCCGTGGCGATGACTCGTTCCCGTACACGGACGAGGACACCCCCGGTGAGTAGGCCGCAGGGTTGCACCTGACGGCCGCTCGCAGAACCGTGCGTGAGACTCTCGCCTCACACGGCTCCCAGTGTCCGGTTATTTGCATGCCATAGGCGCCAATGCACAAACAAGTGCGATTGTTCATGCGCAACTTGAGAAAGCCAGCGGCGACTGAACCGCTTCCGCCGAGCCATGGGTTTGTACTTACGACGGGCCCATAACGTAAGGGCCAAATCGAAGTGTCGAAAGACCTTACTCATGGTGGTCGGATAGAAGCTGCCGTAGTAACTCCACCAACCTCTCAAGATCGCATCGTGCATGGTCGAAAATTCGGCCAATGTACCCGGCGTTTGCTTTGGAAGGTGCCAGCTGCGGATGCGCTGACGCATTTCGACTAGGGCTTCGCTGCGAGCTCCAGGGAGAAAGCTCGTGAACAGCTTCCCCGATGGGGCTCTTGCAGCGCGCGGCCTGAAAGTGAAGCCAAGGAACGTGAACTGCGTGATCGGCCCACGACACCACGCGCTCCATCTCCGCCAGAAATGCGCGTTTGCGCGTGCGCGTCGGCGAGTTCCCAAGACCTAGGCTGGCTTGCTTCATGTGCAGCATCGCCTCAATTCACGCAGACTGCCGCAACCACAGTTGCCGCAGACCTTCCCTAAGGGATGAATTTCCATGACCAGACTGCAAGCGAACAACGAAGTCCCCAAAGCTTAAAAAGCGGACGTCAAGGCATTGGAATCGCCGCCAGAGCCGTTGTCCGAAGCCGATCTTGGCGACATCATGGAGCCGCTCTCCGATGACGCGATGGATGGAGTGGAAGCAGGCACCGAGTGAGCAAGGCGCCTCAACCAGAGGGCCTCACAATCACCGGCAGTGCCAGATCAATTGCCACCAATATGGCTGGTCTTGAGGTTGCCATTGCGCAACCACCGCAAGCTCCTCATCCGACAATTGCCAACTCGTAGCGCGGGATTTGCAGCGGATGAGGTCGCCAACCGTCAACTCGAACCCGAGCTCCGCAGCCAAGGCTACGGCACCGAACGCATCCCTTTGGCTCAATAGATTCTGTAACGCAACATCTGAGCTCACCTTTGCCAGGAACGCATTTAGTTGCTGCAAGGACATGACGGGTCAGTTGGAACGTGACTGCATGAGTAGCCAATCCGCGACTTCGGCAGAGTAATAGGCGATGTCCCATACATCGTGCCCGAAGCCGGCTAATTCCGTATAGCGGACCACCGCCCCCTGCCGCTGCAACTCCGCCGTGACGGCCCTCGCGTCCTCGATCGGAAAGATTGGATCCACATCCCCATGGAAGACCCACACCGGTATCGCACGCACTGCGCGCGCGAGCTGGGTGATCGGGTGACCGTCCACCTGAGGCACGATAGGGTCTGACTCCCGAACCACAGTGCCATTACTCGTGAGGGGACCGGCGCGACCACACACGATCAATGCGGCCGCAAAACGCTCTGGATACCGGTAGAGCGTGTACCAGGTGGCCTTCCCGCCGCTCGAGACGCCAGTGAGATACACGCGATCAGGATCAGTGATGAACTCTCTCTCGGTCGCGGAGAGTGCCTCAAGGGCAAAACGGACATCCGCATCCGCCCATCCCACCTGGCGCTGCACCTGAGGAAAAACAACGATGGCCGGGAATCTGTCAGCGTTACGGCGGATGGCGCTACCCAGTTGGTACTCCGTCGGCAACAGTGCATCCCTGCCGCCCTCCCCGGCACCGTGCAGGAAGAGAATCACTGGCCAGCGTCGCTGTGGCGTGTAGTCGCAAGGCACGTAGACTTGATAGCGCCGCTGGCCGGCACCATCGGGGAGTGCCCGATTGAGAAACCCTGTGTTGATGTTTGACGCCATCTGACTAGCATAGGCCACGGACGTCCACAGCACAGGCCAACATGCATGCCATCAGATGAACTCGCGTGGCTACCCCAGCCCCACCGCGATGCCTTGCGATCAATGTACAGCGGAGAGCCGCAGCGCGGGTCCGACGGGCAACTCCATGCGATCGACAGCACTACGAGAATATCAATAGCCGATGGCAAGGCGCTTTATTCACTGTGCACGACGGCGGCAGTGACCTCAATGCTGGAAGTGGGGCTCGGTTATGGATTCAGCACTGTCTTTCTGCTCGCTGCCCTGGATCGGACAGGCCACGGCACGCACACGGCAATCGATCCCTTCCAGGAGACGGACTGGACGGGCATTGGTGTCGCGCGCGCCAGGCAGCTGGCGTCCCTCTCCACCGCGCTGACGTCGGATGCCTTTCAATGGATCGAAGATCGATCCGACCGCGCCCTGGTTGACCTCGAAAGAGCTGGGCGTACGTACGGCATGATTTTCATCGACGGTTATCACCGTTTTGACGACGTGATGGTCGACTTCTATCTATCCGCGCGGATTTGCCACACTGGCGGGTTCATCGTTTTTCACGACAGGTGGATGGACAGCGTCAAGGCGGTCACCTCCTTCATACGCCACAACCGCGAGGACTTCGTGGAGGTTGAGAGTCCCTGCGACGATCTCATAGTCTTTCGCCGCAGAGCTCAAGACCGCAGGGACTGGGGGCATTTCATCGACTTTCCACTTAGGTAGCTCGCCGCGCGCCTCAGTTGGCTGGGAACCAATCAATGACGCCGAGTTTTGCCAACCAGGCAAGCGTCATGCGGATCAGGGGGCGCCGGTTCGGCGGAAACTTCTGCGCCACTTCTTCCTCGGTTAGAGCCTCCTCGGCCTGCAGCATCCGCACCACCTGACGCGCCTCGTCTAAGCTGCCACGCAACCCCGGTAACAGATGATCAAGGGCCACGACAGGATTGGATCCCAAGGGGTCATGCCCATCTGTTTTCAGTAACCGCAGCCGCATGGTGGGACACATGACGGCGGTCGGATAATCCTTAAAATCTAGGAAGGGGTCGCCGCGCAACGGATTCATCCGGTGTGACGTGATGCACTCTGATCGGCTTGCCGAGGTGGCGTTTAAACGTCGATCCGCAAGCTCTGAGAAAAGCTCCTGGTACTGTTTCACGACCACTGGCCATGAAAACAACTCTCGGGCGCGACTCTTTCCTTCTGCGCCCATCCTCGCACGAAGGTCCGCCGACGCCATGAGCCGACTCAGGGCCTGCGCAGCGCGCCCGATGTGAACGGCCGTGTGCTGCGCCACGCCGCCGAGGTATTGCCCCCAGTTCGCCATCTCAAGCGATTGCAAGAGGGCAAGGGTCTCGCCCATTGGACCTGCAGCAGCGCCGAGCGTTGGTACGAGGTAGCCGTCGACACCGTCGCGGACTATGGATCGGTAGCCGTCCCAATCACTCACGACAACTGGCAGGCCCGCTGCCATCGCTTCCACGGGTGCCTGGCCGAAGGTCTCAAGGATCGTGTCAGACAGCAGCAAGAAGATGTCCGCCGCCGCCCAGCACTGCCCCACAACAGCCTGATCGTTGCCATCCAGGAAGATCGTGTTCACGTTTGCCGCATAACACTGGGCCGCTTCTCGAAAGCGAACCTCATCAGCCTCACCCATGGGAAACCATCCGGCCATGACGAAGTGAACCTTCACACCAGACAGCCGCTGCGCCTCCTCAACCGCCTTGAACATGGCCTGAGGGAAGGCCTTGTCATAGAACGACAGCCGCCCCAGGAACAGGACCAAAACATCCGTAGGAGCAATTTGATGGGCTGCACGAAGTGCGGCGCGTGCGCCAGCATCAGCGCGCTGCGCGCCCAGAAGGTCAACATCGACCGCCAGAGGAATCACGGGCAAGGCGGGCCTCGGCAGCCGCATCGCCCCCGTCCTTTCCCGCAGGTAGTCCTCCCAGCTATCAAACGTACGCCGGACGGCTGCCTCCAGCGTCGGGGAGGTGCAAATCAGCGCATCCCAATCGTGCAGAGGGGCCATCGCAGAACCCATCATCTGCTCACGATGGGTGGCGGACGCAAAGCCGAAAATTGAGCCGACGATGCTATAGGCGTGATCCCGAGAAGCGTGTCGCCGGATCCATGCGAGTTCCGAAAGATACGGCTGGCCCGAGAGAAGCACACCGGCACGCGCAGGCCTCTCGGTAGCGAGGGGGGAGCCGCTACTCAATGTGACATCGGAAGCATCCGAGATAAAAAGCTCACGAGCGAGTTGATCAAGCCCGAGAGCTTTGCGCCCCTGTATGTGAAGGTTCTGATAGCCGCCATACCGCACGAGCGCCCGATAGAGCCCCGCATTGGCGATCAATCTACCGTACGGGTTGGCGGGTGGGTCCACCTCACCAGCCGGCAGATAGATGACCAGTTCTTTGCGCAGTGACATGGAGGGATGGGAGCTCTAATACGATGGATATGCGCTCGGATCACCGAGAGCATATATTTATCGGACCAATTTTATACAAGAACATATTCGGAGAGGGGTTTCTTGAAAAATTCTGGTAGCTTTTGAAAGTCGCTGTTGTTGTTCCCATCTACAGAATTCCAAATCTTCTGGAGCAGGCGTCTCTTGCCTGCTTACGACGTGTTCTTGGTCATTACCCAATATACTTTGCCTGCCCAAAATCCTTGTCTATTCCATGGAGGTGGGCAACTTTCAAGAAATTCAGTAACGAATTTTTCACGTCCGCAAAGACGTACGCTGCATTGATGGTTTCACCCGCTTTTTACCAAGCTTTCGATGGCTACGACTACATCCTCATATATCAGTTGGATTGCATGGTTTTTCGGGACGAGCTCGCCTTCTGGTGTAATAAAAAATATGACTACGTCGCTCCACCATTTCTGCACCAGCACCCTGGTCGCTGGCCAGCGTCGGACTGCGTCGGTTTCGGTGGCTTTTCCCTAAGAAAGGTAAAGGCATGCCTTGAACCGCTGGCTCAACTAGAGCGGTTTCCAGAGGGCAGGAGATTGCTTGACATTCGGATGAAAAAAAACGGGGCTGAAGACGTATTCTGGGGCGTTACTGCTGCTCGGATATGGCCGGACCGCGTCGTTTCTTCCGTTCAGGATGCAGCCCACTTTGGTTTTGATGGCGACCCGAGGCCATTTGTTAAGAAGTATGGAGAAATTGTTCCTTTCGGCTACCACCATTGTTGGAACTTCCGAGCTCTATATTACTTTTGGCCATACCTCCCTTTTAGGGGATTCGCCAGAATCGGCTGGCTGACGCTTATGGTTTCATGCTTGGCTTGGCAAACTATCCGCATCGGTCTCTCGAGTTACATGCGGCGGATTACTTTGGCGGCATCGGGCAGGTGATTCCGCCCCTTTGCACTGGGACCCGGCTACCGCCCAGGTTGCGCTGAAAGTCGAAAGCACCCGCTCAGGAAAAAAAAGGCTGCAAAATTTGCAGCCTTTAGATCCCTAGAAAAAAGCCCTT
>SESH01011808.1_pt1 | contig 23845 bp, 18 predicted proteins | sample 3171561 | NCBI WGS metagenome assembly SESH01 (sample SAMN10866947, study PRJNA518727) | freshwater metagenome | biome: subpolar coniferous forest; feature: holomictic lake; material: water; isolation source: holomictic Lake 442 2011 16.5 m and 2014 13 m | place: Canada: near Kenora, Ontario
TTAATCATGATCGTGGATGACGACCCTAATATGAGTGAGAGCTTAAAGGATATCCTTGAAGACAATAGGTATAAGGTAGCTTTAGCCAAAACTGGAGAGGAGGCTATTGCGGTCGTGCTGGAAAAGTCTATGGATGTGGTCTTTGTGGATATGAAACTTCCGGTCCTTAATGGCCTGGAAACTTATCTTGCGCTAAAAAAGATTAATCCAAAAATCACAGCCATCATGATGACGGCCTATCGACAGGAGATGAAGGATTTGATCAGTCAAGCGCTCCATAAGTCCGCGTACACCTGCCTTTATAAACCCTTTAATCCTGAGAAAGTAGTGGAGCTGGTAAAGGAGATTGAGGCGAAGAGGAAAAATAGCTGAGAGCCAATGGAAGGAGCACGTATGCCAAAGACAATTCTAATAGTAGACGATGAGCCCAATGTGCGAGCTGGGCTAGTGGATATTTTGCAAGAATTAGGATACAGCATCGTTGAAGCTGAGAATGGGCAGGAGGCGATCGAGAAGGCCCGCGCAATAAAACCGGATCTGGTGCTTCTGGATACGAGCATGCCAGGGATGGATGGGATCGAGATCTGCAGGCAGATCAAGCAGGTGGAGAAAATATCCACCCGCGTTATTGTTTATACCGCAAAGTTGACAGCCATTGACGCGGTAAAAGCCCGCCGGAACGGTACGGACGATTTTTGCGTTAAAGGTGAGAATCCAGAGCATCTTTTGAAGGCAATAAAGACATTGATTTGAGTGTTGTGGATCCATGCGGGAACAGATTTATTTTTATTCTGCATCGCGATTTTATGGCGAAGCCCCCGTTTTAAGCGATAGCCCTCGGAAGTCCCTGCACCAGAATCTTGATGATCTCCACCTCTCCCGAGGCCTTTAGGTCTTCGGCGATTTTATGGATGCTTTTTTTGAAAGATGAAGTAGTTTTTTTATTTTCTGGAGACTAGAATACAGCCCGAAACACATAAGCCGATAGCGACTGACCTTTCTCGCCCCGAAGTTGCCGGTTTTGTTCTGACTCATTGAATCTCACTGAACGGGAAGGCAAATCTGTGGCCGTGAAATATCTTTCTATCCGCTGGAAGCTTTTCTTCGCGATCGGCACGCCTCTTCTCCTGATCCATCTCGCCGTTTTCGGCATCGGTTATTACAATCTCCGAAAAGACGCCTACACGGATATCCACGGGCTTATGACGGAGATCGCCACCAATTACGCGGAACGATTCGACTCGACTTTCCTGGTCGCGGCCCAAACCGCGAAGACAGCGCTGACTTTTCTTACGATCGATCCGGATGTCGACGAGCGAACGGTCTACCAGTTACTCCGTCAGAATGTTTCTCAAAATCCTTTCATCTATGGATCGGCAGCGGCTTTTGAGGAGCATGAATTCAAAGCAGATAAAAAACTCTTTTGCCCTTACGTGCATCGCCCGGAAACAGGCTCCAAAGAAGCCTTAAAAGATCAGTCCGCACGGCCGGCCGGCGAAGACTTGCGTGAAATTGACATTGGCCGGGATGCTTATGACTACCGCAAGGCGGATTGGTATCGATTGGTCAAAGAAAGCGGCAAAGCCATCTGGACGGAACCTTATTTTGATTCGGGAGCCGGCAACGTCATTATGTGTACTTATTCCGCGCCTTTCTTCAAGGAGGGTAAATTCCGGGGCGTGGTGACGGTCGATATTCGCGTCGACGACCTCAAGCAATTGATCCAAAAAAGGGGGCTGGTGGATCCCAGCGCCTTCGTCATCACCAGCCGTGAGGGCCGGTATATTTCGCATCCCCAGCCCCATTTCATTATGAAAGAGACGATTTTCTCCAACGCGGAAAATCTGGGGCGCATGGAATTGATGGCCCTCGGAAAAGCCATGATCGCGGGGGGGAAAGGCGCGGCCCTGATCAAAGATTTTAAGAGCTCAAAAAAGATCTTCATATTCTATGCCCCGATCCCGAGCACCGGCTGGTCTTTCGCGGCGACGGTTCCCGAAGCTATGGTGATGGGGCGGGTGTGGCTTCAGCTCGCTCAAGTCGGCGGGATCTTGGCGGCGGGACTTTTGCTGATACTCCTCCTGATCTGGATTCTTTCCCTCAGGATCACCCGGCCGACCCGGGAGCTTGCCGCTTTTGCCAAAGAGATCGGCGATGGCCATTTTGACGCTCCTTTTAAGCGGGATTTCGACGGAGATGAGATCGGGGATCTTGCCGAGTCGCTCAAAAAGATGGTTCGTGGGCTGAAAGACCACATGGAAGCCCTGACCCTTGAAACGGCGAAACGGCAACAGGTGGAAAGCGAACTTCAAGTGGCGCGGGATATCCAGCTGTCGCTTTTACCGATGATCTTTCCGCCTTTTCCCGAACGAAAAGAATTCGACCTGTACGCCAAAAATGGTCCAGCCCGTTTTGTTGCGGGAGATTTCTTCGACTTCTTTTTTATCGATGAAAAGACCTTGGCGTTTTCCATCGCGGATGTTTCCGGCAAAGGGATCCCGGCCGCCATGTTTATGGTGATTACGCGCACGTTGCTTAGAAATATTGCGTCTGCCGGGAAATCTCCCGCGGAGGTCCTCAAGGACGCGAACCGAATTCTTTTTGAGAACAATGAGCGGGGGATGTTCGTCACTCTTTTTCTGGGGTATTACGACCTTCACAGCGGGAAGATCTGCTATGTGAACGCGGGACATAACCAGCCCTATTTTATGGATCGTTCTGGGACCATCCGGAAATTCGGAAAGGTGACTGGCACGATCCTTGGGGTCTTGTCAGACCCGCAATATGAAGACGCGCAGGAGATCCTGAACCCCGGCGAGATGTTGATCCTCTATACCGATGGTTTTCCTGAAGCCAGGACACCTTCCGGGGAATTTCTGAATGAAACGCGTTTCCGCACGCTTCTTGAAAGCTATTCGGGCGAATCCAGCATGGACCTTTGTGAGAAGGTTTTTCAAAATGCGATGGATTTTCAGAAGCAAAAGCCTGTCGACGATCTTACGATCCTCGCGTTGAAGCGGCTTTTTTGAGCCAGCGGGACGACTTATGTCCTGACATGGATATGCCTGGCGGAGAAATCCCCCGGGACAGTGACCCGAGCCATCGCAAGAAACGTTTTAAGGCTTTTAGATGTGTCGCGAGGAAGATTTTACGCAGTATTTATAAAAGAAATGAGAGGAGCTGACAGCCGTTATCAAGAGTGGCCATGGCGATGGACAGCTTCTTCATGGGGATTGAGAGGGTCTGCGCCTCGCTTGAGGCCATCAGCCAGTCGTGCTTGCATCCGAGCTGTGAAAGTCCACGTCGTGTCATTTTCTCTTTGTAATCAGGCGCAGGGCGACTAAAATGAAACAGTGGCATTATCGAGGGGAGCGGCATCTTGACGAATCCGGAGATTTTACGTTCTAACCTTTAAGGAGAAAATCGATGAAGAAGATCATGAGTTTTGTGGTGATACTTTCCATGCTTTTCGCACCGGTGGCTTTTTCCGCGAGTCCGTGGACTGAACAAAAGAGTTATCCCAGTCAAATATGGGGCAAGCTTCAGTTCGGTTTAACAAATACGCTTCTCGGCTGGGTCGAGCTCTTTGCCACTCCCAACCGGTATGCCGGCGAAGGGAAGAACATTTGGAAGGGCGCTGGACAAGGGGTGGTTGATGCCGCGTCTAACACGTTTGGGGGACTTTTTCAGTTGGTGACTTTTCCGATCCCTGTGGACCTTGTGCTCCCGCACAACGGTGTGGATCTCGGGGTTAAGTAGTCGCGGGTATTTTGCATTCGAAAAAGAGGGGGGCGCGCGCCCCCCTCTTTCTTTTGCCGCATGAACAGCTTTTTTGAGGGGAGTCGACGGATTGAGAAATAAACCGATGATCTTCAAGCGAGGCCTTATGATTTCCCCGCGGTTTTTACAAACCTTTCTGTTCCTTCTCTTTTTCTTCGCTCCGGCGCATCTTTTTGCGGCGACGATCACTAACGAAGGGGATACGATCGTTAAAGTGAGCGCTCGGTCAACGCAAGGGATTGCAGGCGGAGGCTCTATCAGGCCCGGGCAGAGCCTCAACCTCAAGAACGATGCCTCATGGATCGAGCATGTTCCGGAAGGCGGGTCGGTGCAGGTTCGCCTCAAGATCATCGAAAATGACGGGAAGACCGGGTACATCAGTACTTCCGGGGGGCGGTATACCTTTCAAACCTCGACGGAATCCAGGTTCACGCCCAAAACGGAAAAGAAGGGATCGGGTCTCGCCACGGGTTATGCGGATAACCGGAGCAATGTGGCGATGTCGCTTAACATTGTGAACCGGACCGGCGCGCAGAGTTTTATCGTTCTGAGACCGGGACAAAAGACCGTGGTTCCGGAAGACACCGTTGAGGTTCGAGTGGATCAACAAGGATGGGTTTCCGGGGATGCCCAGATCTCACTCTCGGTTGTCATGCCGGACGGAAAAGAACGAGTGGTCCGGACTTCTCATGCCGTGGTCCGGATAGATTCACCCGCTAAATAGAATCGCCTTCCCCTCAATTCCGGCTAGACGCCGTTCTCTTGAAGACCCATGACTTCCGGGGGCGATCGCAGAGTATCCCGCGGGGTCTTTTTTAAAAGCTGCTTTGCGATTCCGTACTGAAGCAGGACCCGGATCCCGTGATAGACGATGTAGGCGTATCCTGCGCCGTTCAATCCCCAGGCCGTGAGCATCCAGTACAGAACCGGAAAATAAATAAGCGTGGGAAGGAACTGGATCCAGAAGCTTAAGTGGGCCTGTCCCATGGCGAGGATCATGGGAGCGAGCGGAAGCGACGTGACGGCGATCGCGTTGGCAAGCATGTACCAGACCGTGACGGAATAAGCTGTGATGAATTCCCGCCCGGTCGTGATGAAAATGATCTCGTGCCCCCAGATCACAAAAACGATCCAGGTGATCACCGAAACCCCGCCCATGAGGTAGGTCATCCGCTTGACCACATGACGGAATTCTTTAAAATCTTTTTTCGCCCAAAGCTTCGTAAGCTCCGGATAAAGGGACTGAAACAGGGGATTGGTGAGCCGGTCGAGGGCGGCGCAGAGTTTCTTCGCCAGTTTGTACAAGCTGACATCCGCGAAACCGAGAAGTTTTCCAACCAGCAGAATATCGAATTCCCGGAAGCCGACCTTGACGGATCCCGTCAGGTTGGTGGAGATCAGGAAATTCCAGACCCCTGGAAAACGCTTCGTAATTCCTGAAAGAGGCTCGGCCCAGATATCCTTGAAACCCCGGCGGTGAAGTTCCACCCAGGCCATGGCCGTTAGCGAAACATAATCGACGATCTCAGTCAGCATCCACACCCACAGGAAGCCGCTGAGGCCCCCGTGGAAGGCCCAGGCGATCAAGACCCCCACAAATTTGATCCCGGAGGTGACGCACTTCTGGACCGAGAACGATTTAAATTTGTCAAAGATCCGTAGGAGACCGGTCGGGACGCCGGCGATATCAAAAAGAACGATCAGGCTGTAGATCATGGCCAGGTGAGTCATTTCCGGAGACCAGTTCTGCCAGCGAGCGATCAGCCCCGCTCCCGCGAGCGAGGCCGCGCAACCGATCAAGGCCGTGAAACCGTCCACGATCGTTCCGAGTTTCACGAGGGCTTTAAATCCGGAAGGGTCTTTGGCGGAGAGGGCGTCGGAGCCGTATTTGATCATGAACTGCCAGGACTGGAAATTGATCAGCTTATCCACGATCCGGACGTAGGCGTCGATTAAGACCAGCATGCCGAGTTTTTCGGTGCCGAGCGCACGCGCCGTGACGGCAAAGGTCAGGACTCCGAGGACCGCGGAAACCGTGTCCCCGCTGATCAAAAGGCCGGTATTCTTGAAAAGCCTTTTAAAGGTCCCGCTTGCGAAAGTGTCTTTAAAGAAAGAGATCATCGTGGGCGGATTATATCATTAATGACAAGAGTCACCCGAGCTCTGTCATCACCGGAGGGCACTCTGAAGCGGGTCTTTTTGTGGTAAAATGAGGCCGCCTTTAAAACAAAGAAGGAGGATTCCCATGAGTGAACCATCCGCAAAGAAAGTCAAAACTATTCCCATCATCATCGCGATCCTTGTGATCATTGTTCTGCTCCAGGCGGTCGTGTTGATCCGCCAAGGCCAGCGGCAATGCGCGCTTGAAAAGAAGCAGCAGGAGGCGATCCTCCCGGTGCAAGACAGGGCGTTGATGATGCAACCAAGACCGCATCCAATGGCTTCAAGAATTCCCAATGCTTTACCCCCGGGGGTGATGAACCAGCAAGACCCCATGGAGGCTATCAACAACATGAGCCAGCGCATGAACAGCTTGATGCAGCACGCCTTTACGTTCGGTTCGCCGCTTCTTCAGAACATGCCTCAAAACACGGGGTTTGATTTCACTCCCGCCGTGGATCTCGAAGAAACGAAGGACGCCTACATTGTTAAGAGCGATCTTCCCGGTTTGGAGAAGGATAAGATCGACCTGACCGTGAAAGAGAACGTCTTGACGATCGAAGGTATGCGCGAAGTGACGAATAAGACCGGGGATCCGCAGAGCGGCTATTACGCGCAAGAGCGCAGCTATGGTTCTTTTGCGCGCAGTTTGAATCTGCCGGGGCCTGTCGATGAAGCGAAGATCGCTGCGGACTACAAGAACGGGGTTTTAACCATTACGCTGCCCAAGGCCCCGGGACAGAAGACGGAGCAGAAGGTCGCGATCCAATAAAGAATAGCTCTAGCTGTTGGAGGAAGACTTATAAAAAAAGCGCAGGGTTTTTGGCCCTGCGCTTTTTGCTTTAGAAGCATCCAAAGTTCAGGAGAATTTGAGCCTTCGAACAGTCACGTAGGTGACCGCGAAGATCCCCGCCTCGATCATGATGGTCGCGATCGCCGCCCCCACATAAGAAAAAGAATCGATCAAAAGAAAGATCATGGGGAGGCCCACCATGGCCATCATCACATGGATCCTGGAATAGATGTGGGTCTTGCCGCAGACGAGCAGGAACTGGACGCGGAAGGCGTTGGAGCTGATGAAAAGGACGGAGACGAGGAGAAGCCTGAAGGAAAGCACGGTCTCCGGATAATTCCCGCCAAAGATCGTCTTGATGATCGGATGGGCGAAAATAAAGATGAGCGGCAGGCAGATAAGCGAGACTGTGATCGTGATGAGCTGAATGCGCTGCATAAATTCGAATGCCCGGGACTTGCTTCTTCGGAATATTTTGCTCAGACGCGGGAAAAGCGCCTGGGAAAAAGAGGAAAGCGGAAAGGTTTGGCAGAGGCCCGCCAGTTTTTCGGCGATGGAATAAAATCCCGTGATCGTGTTGTTGGTGAGGAGTCCGATGGCGAAAATGCGCGTCGTGGTATAGGCGTTGATCGCGACGATCGAAACAAAAATATCCCAGCCTGCGGTAAGTTGCCCCCGCAAAGTGGTGTACCCCGGAAAGCGGAACGAAACCCCCAGGTGCTTAAAAGCAATGTATTGTCCCAAAAGACCGGTGATCAGGCCGATGGAAGAGACGATGAGCGGGACCATCAGATAGTCTCCGGGCCCGTGGACGGAAAACAAAATGAGAACGACCGTGAGGATCCCGCCCGCGATATTGAGGTCCGCGATATATTTCATCTTTTCTGTGCCCTGGAAAAACCAGACCGGAAAAAGTGTGTTCCCCAGCACGGCGCCGAAACTCAGGACGTAGACCATCCAATCATCCCTGAATTTTGGAACAAAATAAACAATGCAGCCGAGCAAGATGAGGCTTACGACCGCCAGGGCGATCTTCACCATCATGACCGATGAAAAGACCTTGCTGATCTCGGCACGGTCATGTTGGCAAAGAGAGATCTCTTTGGTGGCGGAAATGCTGAACCCATAGTCGGTCAGGATCATGAAGTATTGGACAAAGGCTTGCGCGAAGGCGATCAGGCCGAATTTCTCCGGGCCGATGATCCGGAAAAGATAAGGCAGGATCAGAATCGGAAGTAGGTAGGTGATGGCCTGCAACACGGAGAGCGAGGCGAAATTATGAAGCACGGTCTTCCGCTCGTGGGGTTTGGCCATGCCATAAGTTTTTTTGATCTGACGGATGAGCGAAGGCATTTGTTCGATCTATTCCTTTGGACCTGATGGCCGCGGTCGTGTGTCATTGAAAGCCTATCTTGTTCATCGGTCATTATGGAAAATTTTGAAGTTACATCTTTGCGGTGATATACTCCCACGATGAGTCAATTCCCGAAAAACTTTCTCTGGGGTGCTGCCACCGCGGCTTATCAAGTCGAAGGCGGCAACGACCACGCCGATTGGTGGCGCTGGGAGAAAAAGGCTGGGAAAGAAAATTCCGGTTCTGCGTGTCACCACCACGATCTTTACGAGCTCGATTTTGAACTTGCCAGAGGGCTCGGTCATAACGCCCACCGCCTTTCCGTCGAATGGAGCCGCGTGGAGCCCCAAGAAGGGAAGTTCTCCGAAGAGGCCCTCAAGCATTACGTCGATGTGATCCTGGCCTTGAGAGCGCGGAATATCGAGCCCCTGGTGACCCTTCACCACTTCACGAACCCGGTCTGGCTGGCAGATCTTGGGGGTTGGGAGAATAAGCGCTCGGTGGATTATTTTCTCCGGTTTTCGGAACGGGTGGTGCGGGCCTTGGCGAAGCATGTTCGTTTTTGGATCACAATAAACGAACCCACCATTTATTTTTCCCACGCTTATTTTCTCGGAGTATGGCCGCCCCAGGAAAAGTCGCTTTGGAAAGCGATGACCGTCAAAAATCATTTAGCGGCAGCCCATATCAAGGCTTATCGCATGATCCATAAAGTCTACACGGAGTTAAACCTCCCGAAGCCCGCCGTTAGCATCGCCCAGCACATGCAGGCTTTTGTGCCGTGCACGCCAAGCCTCAAAAACAAATTCGCCGCGTCCCTGCGGCATCATTGGTTCAACCTAAGCCTTATCGATACTTTCGCGCGGCACAAGGCCCTGGATTTCATCGGTCTCAATTATTATTCCCGGCAGCTCGTGGATCTCAAACGATGGGGGCTCAAGAATCTCTTTGCGGATGTCTGTGAAAAACAGCATCATCCGGTAAAAAAGAATTCTCTGGGCTGGGACATTTACCCGGAAGGGTTGCGCGACTTGCTTCTCAAGCTTAAAAAATACAACTTACCGGTCGTGATCACCGAGAATGGGATCTGCGCCCCAGACGACCACTTGCGATGGGAATTTATCGCCGGACATTTGAAGTGCGTCCACCAAGCGATGGAGCAAGGCGTTCCGGTCGCGGGGTATCTTTACTGGTCGCTTCTGGATAATTTCGAATGGGATAAAGGCTTTGGCCCGAGGTTTGGCCTGATCGACGTTGATTACAAAACGCAACTAAGAACCGTTCGAGAGAGCGCCGTCAAGTTCAGTCAGGTTTGCAAGACGGGAATCTTGCCTTAGCCGCGCGCAACGCACAACGGGCAACGCGCAACGTAAAAACCCAAAACGAATTCGTTGCGCGTTGTGCGTAGAACGTTGTGCGTTTAGTTCTTCGCGTACATGATCTTGAGTTGCTCGATCGTCGGTTTTTGAGTGTAGTACTCGCCTTCCGGCCCGACATAGCCGTCTTTGGTCCGCGTCACTTTGACTTTCGTCACACTTCCGTTTTTATTGGGAATATCAAACGTCAATTCCGCGGGCTCGGGTCGCTCCGCGATCGCGGAAGATTTCGCGTACATCGCTTTCAGTTGTTCAATGGTTGGATAATCGGGGTAGAATTCCCCATTCGGTCCGACATAACCATCCGTGTATTTTTGTAAAGTAACAGGGATGTAGCTGCCGTTGGGGTTCGGGACCGTGACGACAATTGTTTTCTCAGGCGCTTCGACGGCCGGAGGGTTGGAGGAGACCACAGAAGGTGGCGGTGTCACGACGGTGTAGCCGGTGGGTTGTTTGACGTAGTAGGCGCTGTTGTAATAGTAGTAATCGGTGTTGTCATAAACGATCACCTTGTGTCGTTCAGGCAAGGCGGTGATCATAGCTCCGCGAGGCGCGGAGACGAGCACATAGCCGGAAGGAGTTTCCTGGTAATAGGTGCCTTCCAGATAGTAGAAAAGCATATCGGCTACCCGGAGGGGCATGCAGCCACGCGGAAGGTCCCGGTGATAGTAAGGGCGCGGAGGTGAGTTATGGAAGGAAGGTCCGGAAAAATGGTCCGGACGGGGTCGCGGGGGTTGTGCAAAAGAATTTTGCGCCTGGATGAAGCAAAGGGCGCTTAAAACGAGAACAAAAAGCGAGATGCGGTTGCCAGCGAGCGGTTTCATGTGGGTTCCTCCTTAAGGATGGTTGAAGCGGGTTTCTTTTGAATGCTGCCTCCATAGACAGTCGGGTCTACCCGAAAGTTCCACGCCGGACAAAAAAATCCAAAAGGAGAAACGGAGTTGTATAATGTGCGTCCACAGCGCCCTGATTTCGGACCTTTGGAGAATAGGCTTATGAACCCCATTAGAGATAGGACGCGCGTTTAGGGTGCTTCCGGTAAATAATGAGAAAACTTACAATGAACATCTCAACCCTTGGCAGCTCGAAGGGAACTAGAACATGAGTCCGGCGATCTCTAACGGGGTGAACACCGCTCATATTTTAGCGTCAGTGTTTTTCGGAGGCATCGGTTTCGGGGCCTTCATTTATGGAAAAAAGCAGTCAAATCTCAAGGCCCTTCTGATTGGTGTGATTCTCATGGCCTACCCCTATTTTGTGCAGAATCCTATAGCGCTTTTTGCCATCGGTTTCGTTCTGACTATGGCTCTTTTTGTGCCTTTCGGGGGCTAACCCCACGGCTGGGCGTTTAAATAGCTCGTTTTTAGGTCAAATCCAGAGTATAATGCTCCCATGCCACATACAGTACCTCAGCCAACGCCTTCTTTAGCACAGCCCACACCCGCAAGTTTCTATGGGTTGGGTATTGCCCCCCATATCTTAGAAACCCTTACAAGAATGAAATTCCACACGCCGACGCCTATTCAGCAGAAGGCTATTCCGCTTGCGGTTGCCGGGCAGGATGTGATCGGGGTGGCGCAGACGGGGACCGGGAAGACCCTGGCGTTCGGGATCCCGATGATCCAGCGACTTGCGCAAACCAAAGGCCGCGGCCTGATCCTTATCCCGACCCGTGAGCTGGCCTATCAGGTTCACCAAAGCATTCATAAGCTTGATCCCAAGATCAAATTTGCGATCCTGATCGGCGGCGCTTCCATGCACAATCAGATCCAGGAGCTTCGCCAGCATCCTCGCATCATCATCGCCACGCCGGGTCGCTTGATCGATCATATGGAACAGCGGTATGTATTCTTAAATGAGATCAGCATCCTCGTCCTTGATGAAGCCGACCGGATGCTCGATATGGGGTTCGCGCCGCAGATCCAGAAGATCCTTCGCTCGGTTCCCAAGGAACGTCAGACCATGCTGTTCTCGGCGACGATGCCAGAGACCATCATGAAGATCGCGACCTCCCAGATGAAATTGCCGGTCCATATCGAGATCGCAAGATCCGGCACTGTGGCGGAGAAGATCACGCAGGAAGTTTTTGTCGTGAGAAAGGAAGCCAAGAGAGATCTTCTCAAAAAAGTCCTGGCGCAGTATCACGGGACCATCCTTGTTTTTTCGAGGACCAAGATCGGCGCTTACAAGATCACCCGCGCGATCCGTGAGATGGGGCAAAATGCCGCTGAGATCCATGCCGATCGTTCACTCTCGCAAAGACGTGAGGCCCTGGAAGGGTTCAAGTCGGGGAAATACCGCATCCTTGTGGCGACCGATATCGCAGCGCGCGGCATTGATGTGAAGGGGATCGAGTTGGTGCTCAATTACGATCTTCCGGATGATTCCGAGAATTACATCCATCGTATCGGCCGTACGGGCCGCATCGGGGACAAGGGGCACGCGATCTCGTTCGCGACGCCGGACCAGGGGAAAGACCTCAAAGATATCGAAAAGCTCATGCGCATGGCGATCCCCGTTTCCGAACATCCCGAAATGCCGCTCGAGAGCCTGATCGAACACAAGCCCACGAAAGTCGCTTCGTTTGGCGGCCGCCGTTTCGGCCGGGGAGGCCGCTCCCGCGGTTACATCGCTCCCGCTTTCAGAAAGTCTTCTCGCTGATCCTTCCGTAGGGGATACCCCGTGCGATTATGGAGCTTGCATCCCGGATATCTGGACTCGCAAGGCCTGGTGGCTCTTTGGCGTGAAGCGCTCTTGGCACAAAAAGTCTTGTCAGGGAAGACCCTCGGCTATAAAAATCATCCTCAGCTTGAACGCTTTAAGGCACATCCTCATCCCCCCCAAGCCATCGCCGCCTACTTAGTTTCCGTTTGGAAAGAAGCGTGCCTCCGGGGATACTGTTTTGACGAGACGAAGATCAAAAGCTCAAGCACGAGCCGGAAGATCGCGGTCACGAAAGGACAGCTCCGTTACGAATTCCAATGGCTTTGTTCAAAATTAAAAAAACGCTCCCCCCGACAATACCGCACGATCGTTGCTTCCCAAAAAATACGGCCGCATCCTCTTTTTAGACCCAGGCTCGGGCCGGTGGCGGGCTGGGAGCGCGTCAAATGAACGCTTTTTCGCGTAAGGCGGGACGGGGAGCGAGCAACGTTAAAAATTCAAAACGTATGGGTTGCTCGTAGAGCACGATAAATGGCTTCCGACCACTTTTTCGTTTGATTCCAGCACAGGGAAGGAGTAACCTTTCCGTGTATCTGAAGGGGGAAGAATGACAGAGTCTTCATTTAAAGAAGAGGTCGAAACAAGCATTTCGGTGGATGTGTTTTCAGTCTCCGCGGCGATGGTCGGCGTTTGCCTTACGGTCATTCAGCTGATCCAGATGAACGCGGCGCAGAAGGGCAATACGGTCGTCGATGAGATCCTGGCTTTTGACTCGATCGTCTTTATGATCGCTTGCGTTGCCTCCTTCCTTTCACTTAAAAGCAAAAGACATTCCCGGCTTAAAAGAATACTGGAAAAGATCAGCGACGGTTCTTTTCTCCTCGCAATCACCACGATGGTAGTGGCGATCTCACTTGTCGTGTACACACTCATTTGATAGCGCGCTTCAGGAGCCGTCCATAAAACAGGAGAGCGACGATGAAAAAAAACATTCTTGTGATCGATGATGACCCCGTGGCTCAACAAATGATCGTGTCGCTCTTGGAAGCGGAAGGCCACGCGGCGGTGGCGTCTTTGAATTTCGAGGACGCCCTTCGCAGGGCCCGCCAGACAACGCCGGACCTCGTCCTGATCGACGTCGTGATGCCGGACATCACGGGTTTTGATGCCTGCCGTAAGATCAAACAAATGTTCCAGCCCAACCCGCCTCCGGTGATCGTGATGACCTGGAAACTCGACGCGGTCGATCCCGTCCTGGCCCGAAAAATGGGGGCGGATGATTTTGTGGTCAAAACATCCGATTACGCTGTTTTGCTCCAAGCGGTGCGGAAAATACTTTCCAGGGATCATGATTAAGATTCTTTCGTTCTCACTCACAGGGGGTTTCGGCTTAGTAAGGGTATCTGTTTGAGCGCAACCATGCAGAAGAAACTCGTCCCGTGCTCCCTAGGTTTTTCGCTTCTTCGAATGGACGCATAAGCGGCTCGACGGCGACGAGTTCCCGGCTACGGTGCTCCTGTCGAGGAGGCAACTGGGCAAGGGGATGATCCTTCAGGCGACTGTTAGGGATATCCCCCAAGGAAAAAAGGTAAAAGAAGAACTGGAAAAAAATCGCTGAGCTGGAGAGTTTTAAGAAGATCGCGATCGGGCGGGAACTGAAGATGGTCGAGTTGAAAGAAAAGCTCAGCGCTCTGGTGTCGAAAAAGAATAGCAAAGATTAAAAAGCTGAATAGCCCCTATTCCCGCCAGAGGCGGGCCGGTGGCTGGGGAGTTGCGGGAAATCATCGCCAGCGATCCATAACAAAGTCATTCTCGGTTAGGGTGTAACCATTTAACGGCAAAGGAGCCTCTTATGTCCTCAAAGAAAAAAAACAAAGCGAAAGCCCGCAGAGCCACCAGTGATGCGAAAGCAAGCGGTGCCAAGGCAATCAAGAAGGTTAAGGCAAGCAAGGCGCTGGCGATCATCGGAAAAAGCACTGATGAGAAAGAAGCCCAGGGGAACGCCTCTGCCCGCTTTCCCATCGTGGGCATCGGCGCGTCTGCCGGGGGTCTGGCGGCCTTCGAGGCTTTTTTTTCCGGGATGCCCGCCGATACCGATCCTGGCATGGCGTTTGTTCTGGTTCAGCACCTGGACCCGAATCACAAAAGTATCTTGAGCGACTTGATCCGGCGCTACACCCGCATGCAGGTCTTTGAGGTCGAGGACGGGATGCTGGTGCATCCCAACTGCGCCTATATCATTCCGCCAAACCGCGACATGGCTTTTTTAAACGGCACGCTTCAATTGATGGAGCCCGCCGCCCCGCGCGGCCGGCGCCTGCCGATCGATTTCTTTTTCCGTTCCCTAGCTCAGGACCAGCACGATCGCGCCATCTGCGTCGTGCTTTCCGGCACCGGGAGTGACGGCACCCTGGGCGTCCGGGATATCAAAAGCGAAGGCGGCATGGTCATGGTCCAGAGCCCGGCCACGACCGAGTACGACGGCATGCCGCGCAGTGTGCTCAGCACCGGTTTGGTGGATTTCGAGTTGCCGCCGGCTGAGATGGCCGCCCAACTCATTGCTTACACGCGGCATGCCTTCGGCAAGCCGTCCGGGTCCGGCGCTGTTCCGGAGCCTAAGGCCGAGAGCGCGCTGAAAAAGATCTTCATCTTGCTGAGGGCTCAGACCGGCAACGATTTCTCTCTTTACAAGCCCAACACCATCCACCGCCGCATCGACCGCCGGATGGCCGTTCACCAGATCACAAGCATGGACGCCTATGTCCGTTATCTGCAGAAGACTCCGGTGGAGGTGGAAGCGCTTTTTCGCGATATGCTGATCGGTGTCACCAATTTCTTCCGGGATACGGAGGCCTTCAAGGCGCTCGAAGAACAGGTGATTCCAAGATTATTTTCGGGCAAGCCTGTCGGCGGATCGATACGTGTTTGGGTGCCGGGTTGCTCCACCGGCGAAGAGGCCTATTCCATCGCGATCCTGCTGGCGGAACGGCAGGAGATGCTCAAGCAGAGTTTTCAAGTTCAGGTTTTTGCGACCGATATTGACGGCCAGGCCATTGCGACAGCCCGTGCCGGTCTCTATCCGGCGAGTATCTCCGCGGACATCTCCCAGGAGCGGCTGGCTCGATTTTTTACGGCGGACCCTGCCAGCGGCTCCTACCGCGTCCATAAAGGCATCCGCGATCTTCTGGTTTTCTCCGAGCAGAATGTCGTCAAAGACCCGCCGTTCTCAAAACTGGACTTGGTCAGTTGCCGCAATCTCATGATCTATTTAGGCGCCGAGTTGCAGAAGAAGATCGTCCCTCTTTTCCACTACGCGCTCAACCCGCGCGGTTTTCTCTTCTTGGGCACTTCCGAAACCATCGGCGGGTGTGATGATCTTTTTAGTGTGCTGGAGCGCAAGGTGAAACTGTATCAGCGCAAAGACGCTTATCAGATCCCGCAACGCGTGGTGCTTAGCCGGTTTCTTCCCGTCCAATCGGCGGTGGAGGTCGCGACCCCGAAGGGTGCCGGCAAGACAGCTCTCCCCCCGAAACTGCCTCTGCGGGAATTGACCGAACACGCGCTTTTGCAACAGGTCGTTTCAGCGGGCGCGCTCGTCACAAGTAAAGGCGACATCCTTTACCTGCACGGCCGCACCGGCCTGTATCTGGAACCAGCCCCGGGCGAGGCGGAGATCAACAACATCCTGAAAATGGCCCGCGATGGTCTTCGGCGCGAGCTGACCGCAGCCCTGCGCGCCGCGGTGGGGCTTAAAGAGATCGTGCGCCATCTGGGATTGCGCGTTAAAACCAACGCCCATTTCACCACCGTGAACCTGACCGTCCGCCCGGTGACAACCGGCGCCCACGCGACGACGGAGGCGCCCCTGTACCTGGTGATCCTGGAGGAAGTGGAGCCTGGGGAAAGCAAGGTGGCCGTGAAGTCTGAGCCCTTGGGTGTGAGCCGTAAGGATCGGGGAAGTGATTCCGAAACAAGCATCGAAAAACTCAGGCTGGAATTACAGGCGAAGGATGAATACCTCCAGACCGCGCATGAGGAACTGGAGACCTCCAACGAGGAACTCAAGTCCTCGAACGAGGAGATGCAGTCGGTCAATGAAGAATTGCAATCCACCAACGAGGAGCTGGAGACCTCCAAGGAGGAACTGCAATCGGTGAACGAGGAGCTGGCCACGATCAATGTCGAATTGCAGACCAAGGTGTTGGATCTTTCGCGGGCCAACAACGACATGAATAACCTCCTCTCCGGCACCGGCATCGCCACTCTTTTTGTGGATCACCAACTTCGCATCCTGCGCTTCACCCCCGGTATGACCCGGATCATTAACCTGATCCTGAGCGATGTGGGGCGACCCGTGGGCCACATTGTTTCTAATCTGATCGGCTACAACTCTTTGCTTTCCGATCTGAAGATCGTGCTGGAGACGCTGATCCCAAAAGAGACGGAAGTGAAGACGATCTCGGAGCAATGGTACACCCTGCGCATGATGCCTTACCGCACGGTCGACAATGTGATCGAGGGAGCCGTGATCACTTTTGTGGATATTTCGGAGCTGGTGCGGACGCGCGAGGCTCTGAAGAAAGCCAACGAGCTTCTCCGTCTGGCGGTCGTTGTGCGCGATGCGCACGATGCCATCACGGTGCAGGATCTGGAAGGCCGTATTCTGGCCTGGAACCCTGGCGCGGTGAGAATGTACGGCTGGAGTGAAGCGGAAGCCCTGCAGATGAATATCACAGACAGGATCCCGGAGGAATTACGCAAGGAAGCGTTGTTCAAGGTGCGGCAACTTAGTCAAGCGGTAGTTTTAGAGCCCTATTGCACCCAGCGGATCACCAAAGAGGGCTCGGTCATGGAGATCTCGATGATCTCCTCCTCGCTGGTGAATGAGACCGGGAAGATGTATGCGATCGCGACCACAGAAAGGGCGATCTCCGGAAAAGCTGAATAGCCTGGGGACAAAAAAACTGAACATCCAAGATTCCCGCCTGACGGCAGGGAACAAGGAATTTCCGAGAACGAAGGAAAGAAAGGAAAAGGAAAAGCCATGAAAGAAAAACATTCCAAGGATGAATTCGCGCATCTCTCTCCGGATTTGCGCAACCGGGCCGAGGAGGTCATTCTTAAAAAAGAAGCTCCGATGACGGAAGCCCTGGAGTTCTTGTCGCCCCAAGATGTGAGGAAGACGCTTCACGAACTGCGGGTGCATCAGATCGAGTTGCAGATGCAAAACAAAGAATTGCAAATGGCGCAAGAGGCACTGGACCTCGCAAAGACTCGCTATTTTGATCTCTACGATATGGCGCCGGTAAGCTATTTAAGCTTGGACGGAAAAGGGATCATCCTCGAGGCAAACCTCACGGCCACCACGCTGCTGGGCGCGGCCAAGAGCTCGCTGGTCACGCGTCCGCTGTCCCAATACATCCTCCCGGAAGATCAGGATATCTACTACCGGTGTCGCAAACAGCTCCTTGAGATCGGGAAACCTCAGAGCTGCGAGCTCCGGATGGTGAAGTCTGACGGCACGATTTTCTTCGTGCATCTGGAGTCCATCGCCATCGCGGATCCCGAGGGCATGCCGGAGTGGCGCGTCACCCTGAGCGATATCACTAAGAGACTGCGCTACGAGGAGGCAATCCGGGAGCGGATGAAGGAACTGAACTGCCTCTATAGTATTTCTACCCTGGTCGAGAAGGAACCAAATCCGGAAAAGCTCTTTCAGGCGGTGGTCGAGCTTCTCCCGGGCGGCTGGCTCCATACCAAGCTCGCCTGCGCGCGCATTCTTCTGGGCAAACAAGAATTCAAGACGGCGAATTTTAATCCAAGCGCGTGGTCCCTGACCGCGGATATCATCCTGAATGGCAAGCCGGGGGGCGTGGTGGAATTGTTTTACTCAGAAGCGGGGTCCTTTTTAGAGGAGGAAAGAAAACTTATCCAGGCGATCGCCGAGAGGCTGGGAAGGGTGGCCGACCGACTGCGGGTGGATGAAGATTTGAGAAAGAAAGTTGAGGAGCTTGAGCGTTTTAGCAAGATCTCGATCGGGAGGGAGTTGAAGATGATCGAACTGAAAGAAAAACTGAAGGCTTTTGAAAAGGAACGAGGAGCGGAAGGATGAAAAGCCGTCTTCCCCTGCGTCGCGATCGCAAGAACAAGTACGGAGAGATCTTCAAATGGGTTTCTCTGGGGGTGATGCTGAGCCTTTTGTGTTTATTCGGGTGGTGGAGTGGCGAGCAGCATTCGAAAAAGATGGCTGTTGAGATGCGTGAAGACCTTCTCCGAAACGCTGTCGAATTGTCCTCTTTCATCAATCTGAACCTTGTCAGAAAACTCACTTTTACCCCGGAAGATAAAGACACCCCCGCCTATACGATCCTTTGCGAACAATTGGTGCATGCGAGCAAGACCTTTGCGCAGCGGGGTATTTACAGTATGACGCTACGCGAAGGGAAGATATTCTTTGGTCCGGAGAGCTATCCCCGCGGTGATCCCATGGCCAGTTCGCCGGGAACTGAATACGAAAAACCGTCGGCCGACGATTTTTTAGCTTTTCGGAATAAACGTCCGGTGATGATAGGGCCGACCACGGACGAATACGGTACTTTCGTTACAGCGCTCGTTCCCATTCTGGATCCCAAGAACGGTCAGCTCTTGATGATGCTGGGCGTGGATGTTCTGGCCAGCGACTGGCAATCGATCCTTAATGCAGAACGCGTGGCACCCTTTTTTAGAGTGTTTTTTCTGGCGTTAGTCATCATGGGGGGTGTGATTCCTATCCACAGACGTAATAAGGGGCTCGCGGAGCGTTCCTTGCATCTCAAAGCTTGGGTCATCACTCCTGTTGTCCTGGTGGTGTTGGGGGCGGGGTTGCTCTACGGGGCATTTGAATATCATGAATTAGCCTCAGAGTCCAAGGAGAACATGCTTCATATCACTGAGCAGGTCCGTTACGAATGGGAAAAAAATATGCTGTCCGAGGCCAAAATTCTACAGGGGCAGCTTGATCGCGTCGAAAGCGATGCAGCGCTTTTGAAGGCCTGGCGGGCACGGGATCTCGGCTCCCTTTCGGCGCTGGCACAGCCGATCCTCGGACAGTTGAACCGCGAATACGGCATAAGCCACTTTTACTTCATTGAGCCGGATAGGACCTGTTTTTTTCGCGCACACCAGCCCGGTCGGCGCGGAGATCTTATCGATCGCTTTACATTGCTCACCGCCGAAAGATCCGGTGAGGATTCCTGGGGGATCGAGCTGGGCCCCTTAGGGGCCTTGACCCTCCGGTATGTGCGCCCGGTGAGAATCGAGGGAAAGCTGATCGGCTACCTGGAACTGGGGATGGAGAGCGAAAAGTTCTCGGAAGCGTTAAGCCGCGAGACGGGAATGGGAATTGTGTTAGCTCTCCAAAAGAAATACACCACGCAAGAGAAATTCGAAGCCGGTCGCAAAACATTTGATTTTTCCGGTGAGTGGCAGGCCTACCCGGATTTTGTCATCGCGCACCAAACGATTGCAGCCCTTCCCCTGGAGTTGCGGCGTCAGCTGTCAAAGGGGGAACTGCCGGCGGATAAAAGAGTTTTTTCTGCGAGGGATGGCGACAAAAGGTTTATGGGCGGAGTCCTTCCCCTGTTCGATGTTGCGGGCCACGATGTGGCCCGTTTGTTTATTCTCTGCGATACGACCTCAAAAGACCTCTCGGGACAGAGCAGCGTGTTGTTCAGCGTCAGTTTTTTTCTGGTGCTCTCGTGCGGTCTTTTGCTGCTTCTTGGGTCGGTGGTGGGTGCAGCCGAAAAGCAGCTCGATTTGGCTTCTACCCAATTACAGGAGAGCTCAGAATCCTATCGACGCCAATTTTATGAAAATTCTGCCATCATGTTCTTGCTCGATCCTAAGACCCTACACATTGAAGAAGCTAATGAGGCCGCATGCAAGTTCTATGGTTATCCCAGAGAACGGTTCCTGCAGATGTGTATGCCGGACATCAATACACTTCCTTTGGATGAAGTCCAGGCGCGCATGACGTCTGCGATGTCGCAAGAAGGGAAACAAACCGAGTTTGAGCATCGATTAGCCGACGGCACCTTGAGAGATGTGTCCATCTCGAGCAGCCTGATTAAGTCCGGGGAGCGCACGCTTCTTCATGAGATCATCCATGATATTTCGGACCGTAAAAATGCGGAAAACCTCCTCCGCGACCATCAACTTGCGACGATGAATATCCTGGAAGATACCACCGAGACGAATGAAAAGCTGAGAAAATACACGGAAGAACTGACCCGGGCCAAAACAGATCTCGAAGCAAAAACGTTACAACTTCAAAAGGCTACCGAGTTTCTTTCCAATACAGGAGCCATGGCAAAGGTGGGGGGATGGGCGCTCGATCTAACAACCCAGGAATTTTTCTGGACCGATGAAATGTTCCGGATTCATGGAGTCGAGGTGGGAACCGTCCAGGCTCTGGAGGCGGGGATCGCTTATTATGCTCCCCAATCACGGTCTCTGATCAAGGAGGCGTTACGCAAAGCTGCTGAAACAGGAGAGTCGTTCGATCTTGAGCTGGAGCTTGTTCCCGCGAAGGCCGAAAGACGGATCTGGGTGCGTGTTTTCGGAAAAGCCGTCTATGCCGGGGATAAGATCGTTAAGCTGGAAGGAACGTGTCAGGATATCGACGTCCCCAAAAAAGCGGCGGCGGCTTTACTTCAAAGCGAAGAAAGACTTCGGAGCATCACGGATTCGGCGCAGGATGCGATTTTGATGATGGATCCTAAAGGCAATATCAGTTTCTGGAATCCCGCGGCTGAGCGGATCTTGGGCTATCGTAGCGAAGAAGTCTTAGGAAGGCCTTTGCATCAATTGCTGGTTCCGTCCCGGTTCCAGCAGGCGCATGCCGGAGCGTTTCCGGAGTTTCAAAAAACGGGAAAAGGCGCTGCGGTAGGAAAAACGTTGGAACTTGCGGCGATCCGCAAGGACGGCGTAGAAATACCCGTCGATCTTTCTCTTTCCGCGATCCATCGCGACGATGGGTGGAATGCTGTGGGTCTTTTGCGGGATATTAGCGAGCGGAAAGAAGCGGAGAAAAAGCTCAAGGGGCTCATGAATGACCTTGCCGATCAATCCTGGGGTCTTCAAAAGGCGAATGACGGGATCATGGCCCTCTATCAGGAATTGGAAAAGAAGAATGCCGAACTCGCAAAACTGGACCAGCTCAAGAACGATTTCGTTTCGATCGTGGCCCATGAGCTCCGGAATCCCTTGATGGTGATCCGGGAAGCCGCGGTGCTTATTCTGGATGGTCTGGCGGGCCCCGTTGACGCGGAGCAAAAAGTTTTTCTGACGATGATGCAACAAACTTCGGATCAATTGGTCCATATCACCAATGATCTGTTGGATCTTGCGAAGATCGAGTCGGGAAAGATCGTCATAAATTTTGAAAAAATTGATTTGTGCTCTCTCGCGAAACAGTCCTGTGACGGGATCAGGCTTCGCGCCCAAAAGAAGGGGATCGCGATTTTGCAGGATTTCCACGACCCGAAAGTTGAGATAGCTGGGGATTTCGACAAGCTTACACAGGTGATGACGAATCTGTTAAGCAATGCGTTCAAATTTACGAAACAGGGCAGCATCACGGTGGAGATCAAGGACCTTGGGGAAGAGGTTCGTTGCGCTGTCAAGGATACCGGCTCCGGAATATCCGAAGAAGATCTTGTGAAGCTATTCAGTAAGTTCGTTCAGTTTGGGAAAAGGGCTGATTTGGAGGAGAAAGGAACCGGGCTCGGACTTGTGATCTCCAAAAGCATTGTGGAGGCCCATGGCGGCCGGATGGGGGTCGAAAGCAAGCCCGGGACAGGTTCAACTTTTTTCTTTATTTTACCTAAGCAGCAGCCGGAGAAGAAGCGTGTGACGCTTAGTGAGAGCCTTGTGCCGGAAAAAACACGGACTCCCGAAGAGCGGGACCAAGCGCTCCGGAAGCAGAAAGGTTAGACAGCCTAAATTCATTTGGGCACAAAAAAAGCCGGCCTCCCTTGCGGGAGGCCGGCTTTTTAACTTCTTCTGTCATTCCCGCATAAAGCATTCGGGGATGACATTCTTTTTTACTCGATACTGCCGGAATAGTTCGAAGATTTCTTCTTATCCTCGGCCTTCTTTTCTTTGGGCTTGTCTGCGATCACGCATTCGGTCGTGAGGATAAGACCCGCGATCGAGCAGGCATTCTCCACCGCGATACGAACGACCTTGGCGGGGTCAATAACCTTATCTTCCACGAGGTCACTGAACTCGCAGGTCTGTGCGTTGAACCCGAACGCGCCTTTTCCCTCAAGGATCTTCTTTACCACGACCGATCCATCGACGCCTGCGTTGTGCGCGATCTTGCGGGCCGGTTCCTGAAGCGCGCGGCGAACGATCTGGACGCCGGTGGCTTCATCGCCTGAAGCTTTGACATCATCAAGGGACGCGATGGAGCGCAAAAGCGCCACGCCGCCGCCCGGGACGATGCCTTCTTCAATGGCCGCACGGGTCGCATGGAGCGCGTCCTCGATACGGGCCTTCATTTCTTTCATCTCCACCTCAGTGGCCGCCCCGACCTTCACGACAGCGACGCCGCCGGAAAGTTTCGCGAGACGTTCCTGGAGTTTTTCTTTGTCATAATCCGAGTCGGAGCGTTCGATCTCCGCCTTGATCTGATCGCAGCGTCCCTTGATGTCCTTCTGGCTGCCGGCGCTGCCGACGATCGTGGTGTTATCCTTATCGATTACCACGCGCTGGGCGGTGCCGAGCATCTCAAGGTCCACGTTCTCGAGCTTCACGCCGAGGTCTTCCGAGATGAACTTGCCTTTGGTGATGATCGCGATATCTTCCATCAGGGCTTTGCGACGGTCCCCGAATCCGGGGGCCTTCACTGCCGCGATCTGAAGCACGCCGCGGATCTTGTTGACCACCAGCGTTGCGAGGGCTTCGCCTTCGATATCTTCCGAGATAATGAGAAGGGGTTTGCCGAGGCGCGCCACTTTCTCAAGGACCGGGACGAGATCTTTCACCGTGCTGACTTTTTTCTCGTAGAGAAGGATGTAAGGTTCCTTCAAGACGACTTCCATGCGCTCGGCATCGGTCACGAAATAAGGCGACAGATAGCCGCGATCGAACTGCATGCCTTCGACCACATCGAGCTCGGTTTTGAGGCCTTTGGCTTCTTCAACCGTGATCACGCCTTCTTTGCCGACCTTTTCCAGGGCATCTGCCAAAAGCTGGCCGATACTGCTGTCATTGTTGGCGCTGATGGCGCCGACGGCGGTGATGTCTTCTTTGCCTTTGACCGCTTTGGACATTTTCTTGATGGTTTCCACGATCTTCGCGGAGGCTTTGTCGATCCCGCGCTTCAGGGCCATAGGATTGGCACCGGCGGTGACGTTCTTCAAGCCTTCGGACACGATGGCTTGGGCCAGGACCGTTGCGGTCGTGGTGCCGTCCCCGGCGTTATCCGAAGTCTTTTCAGCGACTTCGCGGACCATCTGGGCGCCCATATTTTCATACGGGTCCTTCAGGTCGATCTCTTTGGCGACCGTGACACCGTCTTTGGTGACGAGCGGCGCGCCGAACTTCTTATCGATCACAACATTGCGGCCGCGGGGACCGAGCGTGACGCTGACAGCCCTTGCGAGGATGTCGACGCCGCGTTTGATCCGCTGGCGCGCTTCTTCTGAGTACGAGATTAATTTTGCCATTTAAATG